>Ga0209149_1000671_pt1 | contig 15001 bp, 4 predicted proteins | sample WorMetTyACAVOLI2_FD_187423 | JGI IMG/M metagenome (GOLD analysis project Ga0209149, IMG submission 187423) | Marine gutless worms symbiont microbial communities from Max Planck institute for Marine Microbiology, Germany - Olavius algarvensis... ... | reverse complement strand
GCTGCAGCAAGTGGAAGAAGACGTTGGCCTATCTGTTGGTGCTGCCTGGATCGCGGGCCAGGATCGTTCGATGTGGAGGACGCTACGACCCTCAGCTGGTCAAGCGCAGCAGTGAGTGAGTGAGTGGCTTGAAATGTCTATAGAGGCCCCAAAATGCGGGTTTGGGGTACTTTGGACCCATAAATGTGATTATTCATCATCGAGACCCCCAAAAGACACATCCTTGCGTAAATCCGCGTCTTTTAAGCTATCAACTGTAAAAATCTGTTGAGGGGTCTCGCCTATAGGCGAGTTGACAGAAAGTGTGACGGGCACACATGTACACACACACAGGTAAATTTATATTCTGTCATTGCATATCATTGGACAGACAAAAATTAAAATAAACTGATGAGCACGATAAGTTTCATGCCTGTAAAGCGTGAATTCAAGCCATTTTGCCGATCGCCAGCTAAGCAGCAGAAAACGATGTTCAACCGGTTGTGGGTTGAATAACCCAATAAACTATAAATAGAAATTTACAGTTCATTGGCATTATAGCTTAGCAGAGTAACATACATCACGCGAGAACGAGAATGAACACGATTGGCGTCAATGGCTGTCGCGTACGTCGTCCTTAATCGTTATCTGTCTTTGTTTAGGACCTACAGCAGTAAACAAAGACAATAACTGTTAGGACCACGTACGTGAACTAACATATGTGTCGTTAAAAACATGAATTTGCATGCAAATTTATTCATTTTAACGACATATATTAGTTCACGCTTATTCAGTTAGGTTACGTTTAGAGCTGTATAGTTAGGGTAAGTTGTTGTTGGCGTAAGGTTACAGAGAGACCGAAATAATAAAATTTTAGACATAAGCAAGAACACTCGTCACACTGTAATCTTCGAATAGATACATAATTAATTACTAGAATGACGGGCCTACGAAAAGTAAACACGCAGCTCAGCTGTCGCAGAGAGACCGCGCGATGCTTCGTGACATTGAACAATTCGCTAAGTTACTCAAGGTTACTCAAGATAATTCGAAATGACACTCTTGAGAAGGGCGTTAAGTCCCTATTAGTATTTCGTTGTAAAACATGTTCGTATATCGTACCATTTCGGACATACTCAACGCTAAACAATGGCGTGACCTTGAAAACTCGGTTAGGGGTTGTTCAAGGTCGTTTAAAATGGCGCGTTCGATAGACCATATGCGACTTTTTATTAATCGGTCATTGTAAGTAGCTCTATCTTGCACCATTTTCGAGTTATTTAACGTTGAATAATATCGTGACCTTGAAATCTAGGTTAGGGGGTCACTCAAGGTCATTGGAAATGGTACCATTCGAAAGCTTGGGTACGGTTTCCTATTCACCTTCCATAGTAACTATGGCTCTATCTTGCATCATTAGGGAGATAAAGCGAGATATTGGTCGAAAATTGCAATTGTTTCATATTCCCCTGCATTTGTTACCCCCGTTAACAGGGTCCCTGTCGAAATATTGCCACGGCGTTTAGTATGGAAAAACTAGAATGGTGTGGCTACCTAACGGTAAAAAAATGATGATATGTTTATTCGTTTCGACAGAATGTACGAACGTTACAGACGGACAGACAGACAGACAGACAGACAGACGTCAGATAATGGCATGACCTTGAAATCTGGGTTCGAGGTCGTTCAAGGTCATTGAAGTGGTGCCATTTTAAAGCTTTGAACGGTTTCCTATTCCTATACCGCAGTAACTATGGCTTTATCTTGCAATTCCGAAATAAAGCGATATATTAAATGAAAACGAAACGAGAGCCCCTAGGATAAGGTAGTGAAAACTGCGTGATCCTACGGTCATTAGTTTTGAGTCAATACTAGCGTGTGACGAACGGATGGACAAACGGACAGACACGCCGCCTGTCACGCAGTAGCACGGCTGAGCGCGACAACAAAAAGCAAGAGAGGCGATGGAATTTTTGCTGTAGGTGTACAACGAGTGTGTTGTGTTTTTGCCGCGCGATGCTATGCAAGCGCGGCTTATGCCGTCACGCGGTGTCCGTCCGTCCGCCTGTCACGTTCGTACATTCTGTCAAAATAAGTAATCGTAACTTCAATTTTTTTTCACCATCGGGTAGCCAAACCATTCTGGTTTTACCATACGTCATGACAGTATTCCGACGGGGACCCCACAAAGGGGCGTCAAATGCAGGTGGGGGTAAGCAGAAATCGTGATTCTGAGCCAATATCTGGCTCCACCGCGTGCTGTGAACGCTTGGAGCGCCAAGTGCAATACACTTAGCTGCGTCGGACCATGGCGAATTGATGACACTAGTCGCTGTAACCGGCAGAGTAATTTTTGGCGGGAGACGACGACAACGTGTATGACAAGAAGCCTCAACGTTACACCGAACACAACGTGCTGTGGTAAATCTAAAGCCTAAGTAACAACAATAAAAGACTCTGCTCGAGGTATTATTTTGTTGAGACTAACTATGATGGACACAAAGCATCTCGCGACCTATCTGCAACAGCAGAGCTACTTGTTGCTGTAGGTGTACAACGAGTGTGTTATGTTTTGATTGGCTGCACTGTGTAGTGTTGGCACGTCGTAAACTGTCTGACGGTGAACCACAAGCCACCAGGACAGCACGTGATCTCGGAAAAGCGTCATACGTGACGTCTGTGTTTGGCATCGTTGTTGCTGTAATCATTCTTGCTGCTGTCATTACATACGTACTCACAGTAAGTCAGCGATGCTTTTAAGTCTGTGGTAGATTATTGTCATGTTGCTTTCTCGGATCTGTATCAAGCAATTTTGTCATACCCCCTTGCAATTTTGACAGAGTTAATGTTGCGAGATGTTTTTTTATAAAATTATTTCACTAACAGTATTAGCTGTTGTACAGCCGTGGTAAAATGGGCCAGTGATGGTCTTCCATGTACCTCAAAAACATCTCTAAAATTTTAGAAAAGTTATTTTTTGGCGCGTCATAATCACACATCACATTATCTGACTTCAGTCAGCTACATACAGCCTACAGAACACTTCATTCCGCTGAAACTGCCTTGCTCCACACGCTAGATGATGTATACCGCTCATCAGACCTATAGGAAAACCGACGAATTGCATATGCATATCATTTTTTAACCGCGCGGACTGTGCCGTGGCAAGATGTCTGTCCGTCCGTCTGTCCGTCTGTCTGTCCATCTGTCTGCCAATGCCGGTATTCTATTGAAAAAGTTAAACATATCATCAAAGTTTTTTCACCGCCGGGTATAGTCAGACCATTCTAGTTATCTACACCTATTGATACACGATGAAATATTTTACTTTAAAATATTTAAAAATTTCATGAAAATTTTGAAATATTTCAAGACCCCTTTTTTGAAATATTTGATGAAACTTTTAATTTTCAATGTGTCTTAAAATATTTAAAAACATGATTAAAGTATATCAAATTAGTAGGAGATGCATAATGCTATTCATGCACAACAACAAATAATTACCTTTAACTGGTTTACTTACTTTGTTGCAGTGAACTATACATTATACAGCCTGCATAGTCCTTCATCCGGCAAAAAATTTCGATATCTATTTTGTGAAATGACTTAAACAAGCAAACCAAGCAAGTAGACCCGCAGATAGGGTTAGGGAGCTGCAGTATGCATAAATGAATAAAAGGTAATGTTTGACGTATAAAAAATGTTAAACGGGTGAGTGTAAAGCCGGAAAAAAACATCGTGAAATTTTTTTAATATTGCAGAAATATTTCATGAAATATTTCACAAAATATTTCAGGGCAAAAAAATTCATGAAATTTTACATCACTATCTACACCTAACGGGATGACAATATTCCGACGGGGACCCCCCCCCCCTAACGGGGAGGCGTCGAATGCAAGGGGGTATGACAAAATCACGCTTCCTTAGGGGTGACACCGTCGGAGTTTTGACCAAGTCAATACAGCATTATTAAAGCGGACCGTAACATAACTCTTTGTAAAGATACGACGAAAGTATGCAATAAATCGTCTCCGAGACCTCGCTGTTAAAAGAACGATATATTGATCAAACTTACCAAATTTGTGTACAAAACGCCCCCTTGAGGGTACGTCCATCAAAATTTCGACCAACTTAAATCGGCGATATTAAATTGGACAATAACGTAATCATACAACAACAATTTGACAAAAAAAACTGCAATGCTGCATCTTCGAGATGTTGATGCTAAAAGATCGCTACCCTCGTACATTGACCGAAAGTCGCGGAGTTTTGTACAAAGCGCCCCCGTTGAGTGTCCCCTCGTCTAAATTTCGACCAACTCAAAACAGCATTATTAAATCACACCAACATACGTAACCATTCTGTAAAGAAAATACAGTGCGGAACAAAGCAAAGCAAAAATTCACGCGCAGGCCGAAGCCTCAATGCCCGTCAAATAACAAAAAAACGTTATGTAATTATAGAGCAGTGTTAGTCATCCACGTTAGACTTCTATTACTGATTCCGGTTAGATCAACGTTGTAGTAAACAGCATATCTTGATTGGACCAAAACTTTGTCCATAGCCTATTTTTATTTTAAAAACTACCTACTGAGTATCTTGAAATTACTGATTCAGGTATAGGCTGTTCTAAATATTTACAACTCGAACAGTAGGCCTAAATGAATATTTTCGTTATAATGACATCTATAGCTAATTTCAAGTTGTGACCTTTGGTTACATTATTTACTTTACAGCGTTGTTGTAAATGTAAGTTTACATCAACGTCGGCGCAGCGTCTCATGTTTATCGGGCCCACGTGTCGCCCCCTGCTTGGCGAAAAAACGATTTTTGGACCACTGAGTAAAAACAGTACCGGCATGGCTGCGCTTCGCGCAGGCCTGCCAGTAAAATATCGAGTTATGCTATAAAAATCTCATAGAAGATCTCGTTATAACTTTTATCAGGAAGTGTATAGATTGTGGGGTGGAAGTAAATGCCCGATTAGCCGCTGCAAAACCGCCACTTATACCTATACTATCCATTCATCCATCCATCCATCATATCTTTAATGAAAAGTTGACAAAACGCAACAATATACTGGACGTATATTCTAACACTTAAATTCTGCACTAGCACTTGTAGTTAGCGGTTCGGGTTTAGAACGCTCATAAACTGCACATGCCGCGGTTTAATCTGTCGGAAAATTATTCTAAATTAAACGTAGCTTTGGATTGTGTGTTGCGTGTTCAAGACGGCTGTTCATGTCAAAAGTAACGGCGATGTCAGTACCGAGCCAGTCATTCCAGCAGAATGCAACGGCTTCAGTATTCACGGTGCCTGCTATACTCAACGGTAAATTACTTTTATTCAATATATTATATTCAGAAGTTTTGTTGCATCATATTGTTTACCCAGCTTCTTTAGTTGATTTAATAAAATGTACTCAGTCAAACATGGGCATTCAAACAGAAGGAAAGTGCACTCTTAGAAACACGACGAGGCCAAAACGCGTGATTGGTAATCATTGGAAATAATATACATACAAGTTTACGCGAGGCATGCTATCTACGAGCGGCGTGTCAGCCGGCAATAGAAGAACATTTTGGTCTTTATCCTACTTGAAGCAAATCGGATCATTTTAGGGGACGCACCCACAGACGGATGAACAAACCATGGACATATCCACTTGTGTCGCGCCCCAAAAAACACCCGCCAGGCGGTAGTATCCGAGAGGAGGGGGCGAGTAATGAAAACTACTAGGCTACGCAGATCTAAATCTATAAAGAAACTAAAGCATAGATTATGTTGCCTTTTACACCAAACGGATCAAGCCTATTCTACACTACAGCTCTTGGGGCCCGCAGTTTGCATTGTGTCACATCGTTCACCTAATGTATGTATGTATTTTTTTATAAACAAGATACACATTATTTAGATAGCGATAAACAGAATACGCCGATTACGTTAAGTAACGCAAACTTACAATAAAAGAACATCATTGTGCATACTGAAGCTTATCGCTATGATTTTACTGTAGGAGCACATATTATACAGCGCAGCAGTGCTCAAATGTCACTGGGTACTACAATCTAACAGATGGCTATTGCTACTACAACGGCTCACAAGACGACATTGTCTGTCCATATATCGTCAATCAGAAATGCTATCCACACGTAGATTCAGCTTACACAGCCTCAACTTGCGCTCACATCGGTGGATTCTACACCACACTTAGCACACAAGGCGAAGCCGGAACATTTTGCTACTATAAACAGTTCAACTGCACTTATCATGCCGTTAATCGCCAGTGCTACAGATTTATGACTCTGGTGAATAACAAGACGGAATGTGACAGTAACGGTGGATACTATAGACATGGATATTGCTACTACGAGTGTCCAGAAACCAAATTTCTTTTCAGTGATCAGTGCTATGACATTCGCTCAGCACAGTACACTCAGTCTGATTGTGAGGCAGTTGGCGGACATTACGACGACCATAATTACTGTTACCTGAAACGATATAACTGCACTATGATAAACAATAAGTGCTACATGTATAGATCGGCACACTACAGTAATGGCACTTGTATCAATATCGGTGGATATTACGCAGCAGAAGCTGCGTATCCATATACGTCCTACTGCTACTATGCCAGCTTCAATTGCCGCCATCACGCAGCTAACAGACAGTGTTACACGCGATCAAGTAACCAGTCACAAGCAGTTTGCGAAACCATTCCGCATAGTTACTTTGACGTCAGCAAGAACACCTGCTACTATTACTGCACAGAGATGCCGAAGCTACGCCTGTGTTTTGTTGCACACAATTCTTCATTTACCAGAGAAACGTGTAAAATTATTCGCGGTATTTACTCCAATCGCACCTGTTACTATATCACGCCATACTGTCCCAGGCACAAGGCAAACAACGGTCAGTGTTACGACAATCGTTCTGCCGTTTTCACATGCGACACCTGCCACAACATTGGAGGTCACTACGAGAATGGTTTCTGTTACTACTACCAGTATAACTGCAGTGGGTACAGCGTTGACGTGCAATGTTACTCTACTCGATCATCCGCATATTCCGCTTACTCTTGCGGCAATAGTGGTAGACTCTACCGCAATGGTAATTGCTATTACGAAGCTTCGAAATGCATAAGTGCACATTACAAAAACTGCACATGCTTTCAGAAGCGTACGACAACCAAAACTGCTGTAACATGCGCAAAAACTGGCGGATATTATGACTTACACATCAGACAGTGTTTCTACAATCTGAGCAGTTGTCCTTACTACAACAAGAACAGCCAATGTTACATATATAGGAACACAAATTTCTCATCATTAACATGCTCCCTTATTAGAGGATATTACATTTACGAAAGAGATGAGTCTGGACAACACATCTATGCATGTTACTTTGACCAAGTGAATTGCAGCAACTGGGCAAACAACCAGTGCTACAGATCGTTTTCATCGTCTTATAACGAGGGCACGTGCGCTTACATTGGAGGCTATTACTCACATGGCCACAACGACAGTGGATGCTACTATAATTCCTTTTCCTGTTCATATTCGGAGGGAGGACAGTGTTACGACACGTATTACAGTGGCTGGTCGAAAAAGCAGTGTGATGAGGCTAACGGTTACTTTTACAGCTACTATGGACGATGTTACATATCTTACTATTATTGCCCTCGCGTTGTTACGTCTCTCCGTAAATGTTACTTTTACACATCCCAGTCCTATGACTGCAGTTCATGCCGACTGGTTGATGGTTTCTTATACTCTGGTACATGCTACTACAAACATAACTGCTCGGAGTCACTGTTTTTCCGCAGTAACGGCCAGTGCTACGAAAATCAGACTAAAGTCACAACGGCGGCCGATTGCCATTCGATGTCAGTAGTAGCTCTCTACGACGAAAATAATAAGCTATGCTATTTTTCCTCCACGAACTGTTCGTCGGAGTTTTATATAAACTGTCAATGTTTCAAATACAGGAACACAAATTTCTCACGAACAACCTGCTCGCTTATCCAAGGACTTTACTCTCGCGAAAGCGATGCGTTGGGACGATACCGTTATGTGTGTTACTTTAATGAGTTCAATTGCAGCAACTGGGCAAACAACCAGTGCTACAGATGGTTTTCATCGTCATTTAACGAGGGCACGTGTGCTTCCACCGCAGGTTATTACTCACACAACAACAGTGGATGCTACTATAATTCCTTCTCCTGCTCAAGATATTCTACAGGTGGACAATGTTACGACACATATTACGACGGCTGGTCGACAAGTCAGTGTGACACGGCTAACGGCTACTTTGACAACAGCTATAGGCAATGTTACACATCTAACTATTACTGCCCTCGCGTCCTCACATCTCTCCGTAAATGTTACTTCTACACATCGCAGTCGTATGACTGCAGTTCATGCCGACTGGTTGATGGTTTTCTATACTCTGGTACATGCTACTACAAACGTAACTGCTCAGGGTCACTGTTCCTCGCCAGTAACGGCCAGTGCTACGAAAATCAGACTAAAGTCACAACGGCGGCCGATTGCCTTTCAATGTCCGTAGTAGCTTACTACGACGAAGACGATATGCTATGTTATTTCTCCTCCACGAACTGTTCGTCAGAGTTTTACGTAAACTGTCAGTGTTTCAAATATAATAACACAAATTTCACACGAACAACCTGCTCGCTTATCCAAGGACTTTACTCTCGCGAAAGCGATGCATTGGGACGATACCGTTATGTCTGTTACTTCAACGACTTCAATTGCATCAACTGGGCAAACAACCAGTGCTACAGATCGTTTTCATCGTCATATAACGAGGGCACGTGCGCTTCCATCGCAGGTTATTACTCACACAACAACAGTGGATGCTACTATAATTCCTTCTCCTGCTCAAGATATTCTACAGGTGGACAGTGTTACGACACATATTACGACGGCTGGTCGAGAAGTCAGTGTGACGAGGCCAACGGTTACTTTTACAGCTCCTGGAGGAGTAGATGTTACATATCTTACTATTACTGCCCTCGCGTCGTTACGTCTCTCCGTAAATGTTACTTTTACACATACGGGTCGTATGACTGCAGTTCATGCCGACTGGTTGATGGTTTCCTATACTCTGGTACATGCTACTACAAACATAACTGCTCGGAGTCACTGTTTCTCCGCAGTAACGGCCAGTGCTACGAAAATCAGACTAAAGTCACAACGGCGGCCGATTGCCATTCGATGTCAGTAATAGCTTTCTACGACGAAAATAATAAGCTATGCTATTTTTCCTCCACGAACTGTTCGTCGGAGTTTTATGTAAACTGTCAGTGTTTCAAATACAGGAACACTAATTTCTCACGAACAACCTGCTCGCTTATCCAAGGACTTTACTCTCACGAAAGCGATGCGTTGGGACGATACCGTTATGTCTGTTACTTTAATGAGTTCAATTGCATCAACTGGGCAAACAACCAGTGCTACAGATCGTTTAGATCGTCATATAACGAGGGCACGTGCGCTTCCATCGCAGGTTATTACTCATACAACAACAGTGGATGCTACTATAATTCCTTTTCCTGCTCATATTCGAATGGAGGACAGTGTTACGACAGGTATTACAGTGGCTGGTCGAAACAGCAGTGTGATGAGGCTAACGGTTACTTTTACAGCTACTATGGACGATGTTACATATCTAACTATTACTGCCCTCGCGTCGTTACGTCTCTCCGTAAATGTTACTTCTACACATCCCGGTCGTATGACTGCAGTTCATGCCGACTGGTTGATGGTTTCCTATACTCTGGTACATGCTACTACAAACATAACTGCTCAGGGTCACTGTTCCTCGCTAGTAACGGCCAGTGCTACGAAAATCAGACTACAGTCACAACGGCAGCCGATTGCCTTTCAATGTCCGTAGTAGCTTTCTACGACGAAGATGATATGCTATGTTATTTGTCCTCTACGAATTGTTCGTCAGAGTTTTACGTAAACTGTCAGTGCTTCAAATACAGGAACACAAATTTCACACGAACGACCTGTTCACGCATCCAAGGATATTACATCAACGAAAGAGATGACCTTGGACGATACAGTTACGCATGCTACTTCAACCAATTGAATTGCAGCAATTGGGCAAACAACCATTGCTACTTACAGTTTTCATCATCATATAACGAGGGCACGTGCGCTTCCATCGCAGGTTATTACTCACACAACAACAGTGGATGCTACTATGATTCCTTCTCCTGCTCAGGACATTCGATAGGAGGACAGTGTTACGACAGGTATTACAACGGCTGGTCTAAAAGTCAGTGCGATGAGGCTAACGGTTACTTTTACAGCTACAGATACTATCGACAACGATGTTACATATCGAACTATTACTGCCCTCGCTTCGTTACCTCTGACATAAAATGTTACTTCTACACATCCAGATTGTATGACTGCAATTCATGCCGACTGCTTCATGGTTTTTTATACGCTGGTACATGTTACTACAAATCTAACTGCTCGGAACCACTGAAACTCGCCAGTAACGGCCAATGCTACGAAAACCAGACTGAAATAAGAACGGCCGCCGATTGTAGATCGATGTCGGGAGAGGCTTTTTTCGATGAAGTCAATAACCTATGTTATTTCTCGTATGGCTTATGTTCCTCAAGACATTATGTCAACTGCCGGTGCTACGTTCACAGGGCAGAAATCTACAATGCTGCTTCGTGCAAAAACTTTGGTGGATACTACATCAACGGCAGATGCTATTATAACTCAAGCCAATGTCCTGACAGGTATCATTCGATTAACGGTCAATGCTATCGTCAGTTCAGCCGGTATTCCGCCTCAACGTGTCTAAATATTGATGGATATTACGATTTCCCATCCGTATCAGGGGCTAGTGGAACCTGCTACTATAACAGTTTCAACTGTTCTGGGTTCATTGTTGATGGAAGCCACTGTTACATGAATCGTTCAGCGATGTACAGCAGAGCTACATGCACGAACATTGGCGGTATCTACGGCTACCAGGACAGTGGCAGACAATACCGGTCCGCTGGCAGCTATATATCTTCAGGGAGAAGATACTACTGTCTGTACGACACTTTCAATTGTCCTGGGTAAGCAACGTCAATGTCACTGCGTTTTGATGAGTCAAATTGTCAAGTGTTTATATAAGTAGCACTGTCTGCTTGAGTTGATTGACATCACATGCAATGGACTACGATAGTAGAAGTTGAACATGCTTCTACACTTTAAACGTGTGTGTGTAATGCTGATAAAATCAATATCTTCTCAGAAACTAGACAGACGTGACATAATGTATCGCATTATGTAACAGACAAATGATAATGCCTTCGTAAGAAAGATATGAAAAATACCACAAAATCATATGGTATCGTCCGTCGCAAGTCGACTGTTCGCCGCAAACCCGACCAATTGCCGAGTGGTGCGTGAAATGCGACTATATGCATCTGTAACAAACAGCAACGAGGACTAATCAGTAGATTAGATTATATTAGATAGCCGAACGTTACGCCCATCAACGTATACTGGTCCTTTTAGTATTGGCGATATTACAGCTATTAAACGTCGAATAATGGCGTGCCCTTGAAATCTGGAATAAGGGTCATCCAAGGTCATTGAAAATGACGCCATCCAATAGGCCATATACGACTTTCTGTTAGCCTGCCCTTGTAACTATTGCTATATCATGTACTACTGTTCGCGAGTTATTATGTCCCCGCCTAGGGGGCATTATGCGGTGATCGGCGTCCGTCGTCCGTCCGTCTGTCCGTCCGTCCGTCCGTCTGATGTCGCGTACATCGGCTCTAACTCGAAAACCAAAAGGCTAGGAAGACGAAACTTTGCACAGGGGTACCCCAGGTCACATGCGACTCCCACACCGACTTCAAGTCAAAGGTCAAAAGTCAAGGTCACGGGGTCAATTAGTGCACCGCAGCGAAATGTGCCAATATTTCGCAAACGGTTAAAGCTACGCCCTTCAAATTTGGCACGCACATAGGTCGTGGGCAGTTCTTGCCCACGGACCACAAATTGGCCCCTAAGTGGGCGTCGCCTGGGGTGCGTGACCCAATTCCGAAATTTTGGGACCCCCTGAATATTTCGCAAACGGAAAAAGCTACGATCTTCAAATTTGGCACGCACATAGGCCGTGGGCAGTTCTTGCCCCCGGGCCACAAATTGGTCCGAAATTGGGCGTGGCCTGGGGTACGTAACCCAATTTCGAAATTTTGGGACCCCCTCAATATTTCGAAACGGAAAAAGCTACGATCTTCAAATTTGGCACGCACATAGGCCGTGGGCAGTTCTTGCCCATGGACCACAAATTGGCCCCTAAGTGGGCGTCGCCTGGGGTACGTGACCCAGTTCCGAAATTTTGGGACCCCCTCAATATTTCGCAAACGGAAAAAGCTACGATCTTCAAATTTTGCACGCACGGGCGGGGGCATATTGTGGCGGCCACCTAGCCGCACAGCTTGTTTAATGTATCTTGCACCAGTTAGTTACCATTTTCGAGTTATTTGACAGTCAAAAAACGACCTTGAAATCTATGATAGCGTCATTGAAGGTCATTTGAAATGGCATTATTCGATGGTCGGATACGAGTTCCTATTCGTTTTCCATATTAACTATGACCATATCTTGTACTGTTTTCGAAATAAAGTGCGATATATATCGAAAAACGCCAATTTTCATACCCTTGTATTTAACTTGCAAGATCCAATAGAACCTCCATAGGCGTAAACTTCCTCCAAATAGTGGGGGGGGGGGGCTCATGGCCCTTTCCTTCCCCTCCCCTTCCCTCCCCTTTCCTCTCCTCCCTTCCCCTCTCCTCTCCTCCCCTCCCCTCCCTTCCCTCTCTTTAGAAGTAGGGCCCCCAAAATCCAGCTAAGGGGTCTGGGGGAGCGCTGTAAGCTCCCCCAGCGGGGTCTGGGGCGGAGCCCCAGCCGAAATCGAATTTGGTGCATTTTAGCCTTAAAAGCCGTCATCTGGTAGCAACAATTTTAATGATTTTCGTAAGAGTCAACTGAACTTGCGTTAGCAAATAAATCAATAAAATAATCCAATCGTGCAAGATGCGCTGCATAAGACTTTCCCGTTCTATTTCTGCTGCTGCTGCTTCTACGACTGTGACGGCCTACTGAGTACATATAAGTCAAAAATGAGCCTTGAACCATGCAGCCAAATGCATCCATCTGCAGCTGGTTGAGCCCATTCCTGTTATCCACCTTGTCACTGAACAACGAACAGGAGAATCTACTCTTGCAGTAGGCTTGTACAGAGAAAAACCTTAAATTACAAATGCCATTATGTATCCACTAAGTAAGTAAGAAATGTGGGATAATGTTACGCCACTAAACAACGGCTAGTGCTGAAAAAATCCAACACAATTCTGCTTACAGCTTGCAGCTTCCATTGCTGGATTCGAACGAAACTGGTGGTCTGATTGGCATGAATATCATTTGGAGTCATTTTATTGTTCGGTAGACCACGGAAGACAGCTTCATAATAGAGACAGCTTCATAATAGGCGTTACATGTGACAAAAAAGTGGGGGGGCTCAGAAGCCCGAAAGCCCAGGAGTTTGAAAAGTGGGGGGGCTCAAGCCTAGCAGCCTTATAGAAGTTTACGCCTATGAGCACAGGGAATATAATTATCATTAAGATATGGTGTCCCTAAAACCTGACCGCACGACCACAACACTGCACAGACGACCGCACACCCTAATTGCTGTAGACGAGTGTGTGTGTAGTATGACTGTATGATTGTGCTTGTAGGGCGCATTTGACCAAATGCGCAGCGCGTTTTATCAAATGTGCACATTTAACCAACTTGCATGCATGCGCGGCATTTCGTCGAGGTAAGGTTAAGGGTTGGATTAGGGTTACGGTTTGGGTTAATGTTAGGGTCAGCGTCATGGTTAGGGCTTTGATCAAATGTGCATTTGCCAGATGCGCAGCGCATTTGGTCAAATTCGCAGATTAACCAAATGTAAGTAAGTAAGTAAAAGTAAAAAGTCGATTTATATAGCGCATCGACGTGAAACCTCTAATGCGCTGAATGCATCAGTACGCTGCGAACAGAAACGTCTTCAGAGATTGTCTGAAACTGTTCCCGTGCGCAAGCACGACCACGCCGTGCAGCAAATGTCCGTTACTGCAGGTTGGTTTTCAAAAATGCCCTCGTCGTGGGTCGGTTAGGGTCAGGACCCCGCCCTGTGATTCGGATAGGATCAGGAGTCAAGACCCCACTGTGGGTCGGATAGGGTCAGGAGTACGGGTTAGTAACAGTTTTCACATTTTATGCTGTGTGGACTGTCCGTGCGGTCTTGCGGTCAGGTTTTAGGGACACCCTAAGTTGATGAACAGTTTGGTTGCTTGTCGTTTTGATTTTTCTGTTTTGATTTTGAAGTGTTGCAGCTGAGTCGTTTGCCTTTGCGTCTTGATCTCAGTGTTTGTGTTGTATTATTGTATTAGCGACACTGTTTGCTCGTCATCGCTGAACATGTTCAAGAATCACTTAGAAAGACTGCATAAGGATGAGTCATTTATTGGACTGTTCAGGTCTGCTTGACTCCGGAGGCCGAGCCAGTCCCCTGGGGAGGCCTCATCCGGTAAGTCATCCGGTAAGTTAAGTTATTATCTGTCCTGTCTGTCTGTCTTTCTGACTGAGTGTCGAACGGTGTATGTAAAAAGACCACCGGCCCCACCGGCACCCGCCTACCCACCGGCCGCCGGTCCCACCTTTGAGCCCCACTGGCAGCCGTTTGGTCCGCTCGTGTTCCTTTGTCTAGACCACCGGCCCTACGCAATGTTCTTGAATGGTTTCATTCATGGGTATTTAAATGTGGCCGAGTGCGCTAGAGTGAGATACAGTCTGTCCAGCACACAATGACCAAAAAAATATAGGAGCAACAGCAGAAATATAGGAGAAATATAGGATTTTCAGTTAATTTTATAGGAATCTGAATGTTATATTTTTACGTGGACTCCTCCTCCC
>Ga0209149_1000669_pt1 | contig 15003 bp, 5 predicted proteins | sample WorMetTyACAVOLI2_FD_187423 | JGI IMG/M metagenome (GOLD analysis project Ga0209149, IMG submission 187423) | Marine gutless worms symbiont microbial communities from Max Planck institute for Marine Microbiology, Germany - Olavius algarvensis... ... | reverse complement strand
TGTCACTTGACTGGAATTTTTGAAGGAATTTGACTGTACGAATGTCTATTTGGTAAGTGACTGGTAAAAAATACGAAAATTTCTGACAATCAGTAACAACAGTAACAGAACCAGTACGAAATAACTTCATAAAGGAGCGAATGATCGTAAAGTCAAACGATTTCCTATCGCGGACTAACAAAGGACATGCTTCAACGCCATACAATAGTGACCCATTCGAGGTAACGATATTATTCAATGTCAAAAACTCGAAAATGGTACAAGGTGGAGCTATACTTAGGCCTACAATAGCAGGCGTATATAATAAACGAATAAAAAGTCGTATATGATCTATTGATCGGCGCTGTTTTAATGACCTTGAACAACCCATAATCCAGATTTCAAGGTCACGTCAATATTGGAGGTTAAATATCTCGATAACGGTACAAAATAGACACACATTTATGCCTACAATGGATAACTAGTAAAACCTTACACACACCCTACACATCAGTGTTATTTTTCGAATGACCTTGAACGACCTTGACTTAGCAATTTTTAGTTCACGAAGCTAACGGTAACTTGCCTACGCCCAGCGATCCTGGTACGGTAGGTTAGTTTTGCTGTATGTATGTAAACTTTTTTTAGTGAGCGTGTTGCTGTCGCTTGGAACAGTCTGCCTCCCAGCGTGGTTAATTTCACATCTTTACGAACCTTCAAAAGAACTATAACCAATGCTAATTTGAAGTTGTTTACGACACTAATTTTCACTATCGGCTAGTAAGTTCATAAATGGTTTACACTGTATGTGTATTTTTTTCTTTTATCGTGTATTACTGTAGCGGTAACTTTTATTTTTTTGTTTATAGGATGTCAGTGGCATTGCCCTTTGCCTGTTATTTTCAAATAAAATAAATAAACCTATGTGGCAATGCTTCCGGTGGTGACGCCTACTGGCACCAAAACATCCAACAAAGTAATGTCGTTTATTTCCGCATTTTGTCACTTTTGAGTTCAGCGGTTACTTTTGTAATATCGTAAGCTTTTATGTGAGTATCGAAAAAAAGGCGTTCTAATAAAAAATAGTTCATACCACATGGTTTGCTTGTGTTTTTCACCACAGAACTGTCATAGATATTTATTAACAAGAAACTCATCAGACAGTAAGTAACAGTTTTTATAAGGCTCAATAATAAAAAAGTGACATTGCGCCGAAAAAGTCACGATTCTCTGACGAGGTAGGCGAACGTTACGGGAAAATTGAGTATAGGGGCGGTAAATTTTTACAACCAAGGCTTAGGCGGTATTAGGAATTTCCCCGTAACGTTCGCCTATCTCGTCTACTGGTGAGTTTCTTGTTGATCTTTTTGCCGTGAATCAGCACCGTGCGTTCTACAGCAGTGAAATAAACAATAAAGCTACAAAAACACTAAAGTGTAATAAAAAAGATCAGAACTTGAATTTCAACTTTGAACTCGAAGTTTATTTACCAGGACTTTTGAGGTGGTTAGTTTTTATCGCGCGTCAGCATACTGATGCGCGATATTGATATAGCAAATCTGTCCGTCCGTCTGTCCGTTACGTTCCGATATCAGATGAAAACGGCTTAACATATCGTCATAGTTTTTCACCATACGGTAGCCCAATCATTCTAGTTTCACCAGCATCAAACATCTTCACGAAATTCCGACGGGGTCATCCCCTGCGGGGCACTAAATACAGGTGGGATATTCTACCAATTGATTTTCTACCAATAAGTCGCTATATCTCACAAAAAGATACAATATATCGCCATAGTTACTATAGAAGGCGAATAGGAAACCGTACCTAAGCTTTTGAATGGCACCAATTTCTATTTTTTTATTGACATATTGTTCAGTTGCGTTCTGGCAACTGTTTTTCAAAGATTAAAGTGAAGTGAAGTGAATGACCTTGAGTGACCTCTAACCCAGATTTCAAGGTTACGATATTATTAAACGTCAAATAACTCGAAAATAGTATAAGATACAGCTATATTTACAATGACCGACCAATAGAAAGTCGCATATGGTCTATTGAACGGCGCCATTTTCAATGACCTTGAAAGACCTCTAACCTGGTTTTCAAGGTCACGCCACTCTTTGACGCTACATATCTCACAAACGGCTACAGATACGGCCATAGTTACTATAGAAGGCGAATAGGAAACCGTACCTAAGATTTCGAATGGCACCAGTTTCAATGACATTGAGTGACCTGTAAGCCAGATTTCAAGGTCACGATATTACTCAACGTCAAATAACTCGAAAATGGTACAACATGGAGCTATAGTTACAATGGCGGACCAATAGAAAATCGTACATGGTCTATCGAACCGCGCCATTTTAAATGATCTTGAACGACCCCAACCCATATTTCAAGGTCAGGCCATTCTTTGATGCTGAATATCTGCGAAATGGCTAAAGATACGGCTATAGTTACTATGAAAGACGAATAGGAAATCATACGAAGCTTTCAAATGGTACCATTTTCAGTAACCTTGAGTGACCTCTAACCCACATTTCAAGGTCACGATAATATACAATGTCAAATAACTCCACTAATAGTAAGTCGTGTATGATCTATCTAATGGTTCCGTTTCCAGTGACATTGAGTGGTCCTTGACCTATATTTCAAGGTCATGGATAATTAGACCTATAGATGCCCTCGACGTATTGTGTGCGCAGCTGACGCGCGATCTGTTTGCTAAGTTATTGTTATCGTGCGTCAGCACACTGACGCGCGATATTGATATAGCAATTATGTCCGTCTGTCTGTCCGTCCGTCTGTCTGTCCGTAACGCTCCGGTATCAGATAAAAACGGCTTAACATACTGTCACAGTTTTTTTCACCTTTCGGTAGCCCAATCATTCTAGTTTTACCGGCATCAAACATCTTCACAAAATTCTAACGGGGTCACCCGCTGCGGAGGCGCTAAATACAGATGGGGTATAAAAATTTCGCGATTTTCTACCAATAAGCCGCTATGTCTCGCAGACGATACAAGATAGCGCCAGAGTTACAATAGAAGGCGAATAGAAAACCGCATCCAAGCTTTCGAATGGCACCAATTTCAATGACCTTGAGTGACCTCTAAGCCACATTTCAAGGTCACGATATTATTCAACGTCAAATAACTCTAAAACGGTACAGGATAGACCTATAGTTACAATGGCGAACCCATAGAAAGTCATACATGGTCTATCAAACCGCGCCATTTTCAATGATCTTGAACGACTCCAAACCAAGATTTCAAAGTCAGATCGTTCTTTGACGTTGAATATCTCCGAAATGGCTAAAGATACGGCCATAGTTATTATGGAAGGCGAATAGGAAACCGTACCCAAGCTTTCAAATGGTACCATTTTCAGTGATCTTGAGTGACCTCTGATCCACATTTCAACGTCACGATAATATTCAACGTCAAATAACTCGTCCAATTATGAGTCGTGTATGATCTACACAATGGTTCCGTTTCCCGTGACCCTTAACTTAGATTTCAAGGTCACAGAGATGCCCTCGACGAATTGTGTGCGCAGCTGACGCGCAATCTGTTTGCGATAGCTAAAGTCTTGTTTAAACCCTAAAAACGAAAAACCTAAAAATTAACTTTACATAGTCCTTGTTATTATGGACGCCCGCTCAGCGTCGCTTGAGCGAAGTTCATGTTATGTTTTGCGAATTGTTATTTTATTTATTTTTTTTTTATGGCCGCCTTATGCTCCGGCCCAGGTTAACGGAGGTTCGCGAAACTTTTACACGTATTGGACCTTGAGTGTTGGATTTTTCCTGGTCCTCCTTAAACTACAGGGTGGGCCAAAAAGTGACGAAATTTGGCATATTTTCAGACCCCACCCACAAAGTTTCTGCTCTCACGCCCGAACGCGGCAGAATATTGTAATTCTGAAAAAAAACTTGTTAAGCACATATGGTTGCTCTACAGTCTACACGTGTGACAGGTTTAGTGAACTTTGGCCTACAAACCCCTGAGATCCACGCGTCATATTATTGTTTTCTTTTCGAAATTTGGCCTAACCACATACATTAAAATTCTTAATTAAAAACTAAAAAAACTAATGACCTGGGTGAATTACTGAATTATTGATATTACAAAATTTGTCGAAATTTGCGGATCTCAGTCTATATCTCTGGAATGGCTGAACGCAGGTTCCCGAAACTTTTACACGTGATAGATGGTAGACGTTAGCTGTACTTAGAGAAGATAATATTTGTTTTTTTCCTTGTCCACCATAAACTACATGGTGGGTCAAAAAGTGACTAAATTTTCCATATTTTCGGACCCAACTCGCAAACTTTCTGCTCTCCCGCCCGAACTCCGTAGAATACGGTAATTCTAAAACAACTACATTGCTGCCCTTGGCTAAATGTACGCGTCCACTCTTCCAAGGTCGAACTGGCTGCGGCGTCGTCCATCCGGTTGGCATGATATCGTCACATGCCAGCGTCAAGTTGACGACGCTTTAACGCTTATTATTGTCAGTGGATTTGTAGCATGAACTTACTGTTTCGCACATGTAATTTACTAACTGTACTTCATATGCGTCGGGTTAATAACAGTGTACATTTTAGTACAAGAAGCTCAGCTGTCGCAGAGAGACCGCGCAACGCTTCCTGACATTGAATATTTTGCTAAATTCACTCAAGATCACTCAAGGTTATTCGAAATGACACTGTTGAGTAGGGCGTGTAAGTCCATATTAGTATTTCAATGATATTATGCCTGTAGTGTCGTATTGTTTCTGAAATATTCACCGTCAATGAATGGCGTGACCTTGAAACAGGAGGTAGGGGTCGTTCAAGGTCATTGAAAATGGCGCAGTTCGATGGATCATATACATCTTTCTATTGGTCGGCCATTGTAAGTATAGCTGTATGTTGTACCATTTTCAAGTTATTTCACGTTGATTCGTTGAATAATCATGACCTTGAAAAGGTCACTAAAGGTCATTCAAATTGGTACCATTCGAAAGCTTGGGTGCGGTTTCCTATTCGCCTTCCATAGTAACTATGGCTCTATTTTGCATCATTTGCGAGATAAAGCGAGATATTGGTCGAAAATCGTGATTTTTTCATACCCCCTTGTATTCGACGCCCCCGTTAGGGGGTCGCCGTCGTAATATTGCCATCCCGTTTGGTGTGGGAAAACTAGAATGGTGGGGCTACCCGACGGTGGAAAAACTTTGAAGATATGTGTCACCGTTTAGACTCAATACCGGCGTGTGACGGACAGACAGACTAACAGACGGACGGACAGACGGACATCTTGCCACGGCATAGTCCGCGCTATGCATACGCGTCACGCGGTAAAAATGACGACATATCACCGATTGTATTGTATTTTACTGTATAAAAATCACTGTTAGAAATGTATAAACAAACTACATTAGATCTGTCTACCACACATACAGCACACAATAACAACTTCTACCACGTAATCACACTAGGCCTACAACAAACACAATCACAATGATTTATGCAATTCGTCATGACATTATTCAATAAACGCGAGATTATATGAAAATAACTCGCTGGTGGTCAAGTGACTGAGTGTCAAATACGCAAAACTACAAATCTACTTTGAAGCGAAAGTGTAAACAACTTAACTGAGTTGTGAGTCCCAAATAATCTGTCTAAATAAATCACCAGACGTATTTTCGTAATACACTGTTTCGGTATACAAAGTTGACCCCTAGAACATCGTCATAGCTTCTAGAAATGTTAGCCAATTTAAACGAAAATTGCAGACAGTATAGACGAGAGAATGCTAAATATGCAAGTATGAAAATAATTAGTAATTTCGTTACACATTCTTTGTTAGTGACACTGTAAGAAGGACAATAGTAAAAGTGCCGCTACAGCAGCTAGATTTATTTATTTATTTATTTATTACTAAAGATGAACATCCTATTAACCGGTTCTGAGTTAAAAGTGTAGCAAACCGATTGCTTAAGATGCTTTTTTTGACAGAAGATAAAGACTTGATAGGCTAAATACACCTATCAATAAAATCAGTGCCAGATCCTTAACTTCGCTGATCTTTGCATTTGGATAGGCAGTGTGTGGTCGACTACAACCCGGGCATGAGTTAATGATGTCAGTACTGTCGCTTTCACTGTTAAATGTTTAATCCGCTAGAACTCTTTCCTGTTTTCTTCATACTTTTTTATATTTATTTATGAGCATTTACTTAAATGATCTTCAACGGTAAATTCCGTTGCTGTAATGGCAGTTTTACTAACGTCCTTTTTATATCGCTGCTAAAAACGAATATTTAACAAAAGACAAATCATCATCATCATCATCATCAACATAATCATTTATTAATAACGGAAGGACCCGAAGGCTACTAACACCGATAAAATGCAGGCACAAAACAGTGAGCACAATAGTGATACACTAAATCATTTTCACATGCGTGAATTCAGCATTCCTTCAGCTGTACTGTCTGGAATTTTCATTTTAAATTGGTTAACATTTCTGAAAGCTTTAACGATGTTCCAAAGGTCCACTTTTTATCCGGACACGATGCATAAGCTGCGCATTTCTTTTTGCACGAATGCGCACGTTAACCCTTTATTGCCACATTAAAACCGCAGAGCAACGGACCATTATACAGCAGTTACGGTGATTGGTACACTGGCCGTTGTTGGGTGGGCTGCTACGTTCGCCCAGTCCCCTTCTCGCTGTACCAAATGTAACAGCCCACCCATCAACGGCCAGTGTACCAACTTCATATTATTTGATGTGACACTGTAATTGCCTCTGGTCTCTGGACTCTAACGCCGCTAATGCATTATAGTTATCGCTAGTTTCGTGGCTAAGCTAAAGGTGGTCGTATGTAGGCCTTGACTCCCATACTGGATAATAGCATGACGGCTGATCCCAGTCCCTTGGCTGTCAGCCGGCAGGTGACTTAAGGTATAAACCCGCCGCTAGGCTCCCAGTAGCCCACTTTGCAACAGGTTACCTTCCCAGTCACACATCATCATCGTCCTTCGTCCAGTACCAAATTATACTGTTTGGTGACAAAGCCACACAACTTGCCGACAGTCGATACGTGATGATGAACGGCCGGGAGTCCAACCCAAGACCTCTCGAGCTCTCACCATTACACCACTACCAGGGCTGGAAAAAACCTAGGTTTTTTGGATTTTTTTTAGGTTTTTAAGGTTTTAATGTACACAATGCCGAACACAGATATATCATATATGATCCACGAGAAGTAACATAAATGAAAATATCTGTCTGCTAGTTCATTCTTTATACAGTATGCTAAATTGCCCAATTTGAAAGTGATAGATGGATGAGCTAAAAAAACTGAAATCGGACATTAGGTTTTTATTTTTTTAAACCTAAAAAACCTAAATTCGGACTTTTTAGGTTTTTTAGGTTTTTAAAAAAACCCTAAAAAACCTAGGTTTTTTAAAGCCATGTCAAACAGCCCTGACCACTACGCCACACCAAAATACGTTAACACTTTAATGGGTACATTACGGGCCATTCTACAGCAATACGGTGATTGGTACACTGGCCGTTGATGGGTGGGTTGCGGCCCCGCCCAGTTCCCTCCTCGCTGTACCAAATGTAACAGCGCACCCATCAACAGCCAGTGTACCAACTTCGTATTATTCGATGAGGCACTATAATTACCTGTGCCCATTAAAGGGGGTTAAGACCCTGGTTGTTCTACACAATTAGGCTGCATACTCTGCAGCGCACGTCATACGATGGCATTTAATCTGAAACGCACGTCCACGCCACATAACCACAACATCGTTACACGTCAACACAATGTCATATCAAAAACTTTCCGCTTAACACAATTTACGAGCATTTACTTAAATGATCTTCAATGGTAAATTCCGTTGATGTAATGGCAGTTTCACTAACGTCCTTTTTATATCGCTGCTAACAACGAATATTTAACAAAAAAAGACAAATCGTCGTGCTTTTTCAGTTTACGTACTCGGTGACGTCATAGGGGCGGTTTGACGTGTTAAAATGTTGTTTCTTTATAGATTTAATTTATAACGGCTGCAGTCAGTGGATGTGAAATAACCTCAGTAAACCAAAACCTTTCAAGTGCTGTTGGTGAAACAGGACTCAGTAAATTAAAAAAAGGTCAAAGGTCAAGGAGATTATAGTGCTCATAAAAGCTCGATCATTTCTAGATGAGCTTAATCTAGAGCACTTAACCAGTTGAACCGTTTAACCTTTTACACGTTTAACGTTTTACAACGGACCACTGTGATACTAATGATATTTTTATGTTTATATTTACAATTTACGCTGCAGTCTGTACTTCGTGTACGATAATATAATATAATAAACAAATAACAAAATAGTATGACTTACAAATCGCAACAAACTAACGACGGTCGGAGGTAGATCGAGAATCGAGATGACGCGCATGGAAATCGGTGATGGGGAATATAACACAAATTGAATTACGTGGTTAATTGGCTATCAAGTTAATTGTAATTGCGTTTAATTAATTTCATAATTTGATAATTGTAGCTGCACTCTGATTGTTAACTAGCTAATTCTAAGTACAAATTAAAATTCTAATCAGTTTTCCGCGCATAAATCTTTTGCTATATTAGTCCCAACAGCAATTGTTTAGTGACTTGTTTTAAGTAACCACCAATGCAAATTCTTCTGTAATATTACTTTTATACTAGCTTACTATTTTGAAATATGACAGCAATGCTGACTTATGCAATTTTGTTTGACTTTTACCGTTTTATACCAGGCCTGTTTTTATTACCTTCAACCAAATCACAATACGATACGATACGATACTGAGTATTTAACGTGCAGTAAAAAGCTGACGTATAGCCAGCTGTCGCTAAAATTACTTAGCAGACTCTCGGTGAAATTCTTATGAATTATATCGACTATGGGCCGATTACACCAACCAGACTTATTTTTAAGTAGAGATTAACTCCGGCGTTAATCCCCAATTAGCGAAAATTGCGTTGCACCAGCCGCAGTTAAGTAAGCTGTGGGAATTCGCTGGTCTGGCATTATATAATGTCGACGCACAGTTGGTCATGGGTTGGGTCCATCCATGGGTTGGGTTGGGTCAGAGTTTTGTAAATTTTTGGTGGGTTGGGTACAGACTTGACTGCATGATATTTTTAACGTCGTGAAATACTCTACTGTCTGTTAATGAGTACTGCAGCAGAATAATAACTTTCATCGACAGTTGGCTTGTAGAATGTAGAGTCAACAAGCTGAATATAGGGTAGGTCCTCGACTATTTAGGCCTACTTATTTTTATTTGTAATCAAATAGTTCACTTTGGAGTCAGTTGAACTACTGAAGTGGCGGCTGAATGTGGGACTCCTCTGACTTTCATTCTAGCTGCGAACTGTGAACTTGTCTGTGACGTGTAACAGTTGTTGTATAAAGTTTTCGGTATAACCTAATATGCCATACCAAGTGTCGATGATGGGTTGGGTTGGGTGAAGACTTTTGTGGGTTGGCGTGGGGTTGGGTCCAGAAATTTTGGGTTGGGTTGGGTTTTGAAAAAGTGACCCATGACCAACTCTGTGTCGACGTGCAGGCAGCAGGCACGCACTACAGGTCTTACGCCATTGGGCGAAATCCTGGCGGCCCGTCGCATCTCGGTTTTTGGACACACTGCCCGGCTTGAGAGTGATGTTCCTTGGCACATGCCGCTCCGCAGGCCCATCGATTTGTCGGTTGGTCGTCCTCCTCGTCCCAACTGGAGACGACGCCCTGGTAGACCCTGCGATCGACAGATAGACCAGATTAGCGCCTCTGTAAGCATACATGGCGCTCTATAAATATGCATATTATTATTATTATTATTCGACGGGACTCGAGCAGTTCACCAGTGGAACTCTGGAGGCGTGCCATCTCATCCGCCGTGGCCATGCTGTTGGAGCGACGCAACGGCCCCCGCCGGCTACGCGACATTGATGATGATGATGACACTGATGATGAGTTAACCCTTTAACGGGCAAATTAAAACCGCAGAGCAACGGACCATTGTACAGCAATACGATGATTGCTACACTGGCCGTTGACGGGTGGGCTGTTACATTTGGTACAGCGAGGAGGGGCCTGGGCGGGCTGCGGCCCTGTCCAGTCCCTCCTCGCTGTACCAAATGTAACAGCCCACCCATCAACGGCCAGTGTACCAACTTCATATTACTTGCTGTGGCACAATAATTACCGGTGCCCATTAAAGGGTTAAGAAAGTAGCAGTTAATTTTGTCATGCGCAACGACAGCATCGAAATTAAATCACTCTAAGTTCAGTGATGCTTAGCTAAGTGGCGATTTAAGTAACGCTGGTGCAACCAACCCTAAAACTCGAAGTTGTAAAACGCTGCACTAATTCCAGTACCATCAATTATTTGACAAAGTAACAATTACGAGCAGTGGGAGCGGCAGACAGACGGGAAGATGTGACAAATGACGCACAGCGGTACAGTGAACAAATGGTGGTCAGCAGGTGCGCGGTCAGTCATCTACTGCGACACCGCCACCGCGCCGAATGATGGGGAAATGAAATTAGCGCCAGTGCGCCGACACGTGACGTCATTTACGTGGCCGGCTTGGAGACTGAAGCTGAAGTCGACTATTACTCCGCAGCAGCGGCGGCGTCTCAAGCGAGGAATACGCTATGAAGCTACTAATGTTCGTCGGTCCGGTCGAAACGTAATATCTAGAATAACCTATTCCCTCTGTCACCGTCCAGCTCCACCACCCACGTCACTGCTGAGCCAACGTCAACACACACACTGTGCTTGAGCAAATAACGACAAAAAACAAAGTCTATACTAATTAGGAAAACAAACAAATATACAAAAGTTTATAGTCACTGGTCGTCCGGGACAACAAAAACTGTACATCAATGCAGTCATTAACTAGAAGTGCACTCGGTAGAGCGCATGTACCTCCGACAAAGGTGTTCCGACGGCTGTCGCGTCACTCGCGTGTGGACTACAGTAACGCCGTTTTCGCCGTATCACGAAGATATATTACTGATATCAGCATGAAGATCAAAAACGCACAACAGTTTTTCTGCTGACCACGGCGTCTGTTGTCAGTGCCAATGTATTTCGGAACACATTTGCGCCGCAAACTTCCGTTTGTTTGTATCTAAAAGAGGCTCGAAGTAATTAAAAATGTAAACACAGGCAGACTAAATATAAAACGAGCCGTCATTGGCCGGACGCTTGTTATTGCTCGATCGAGGCTAGCTGCACTGCTGCAGTGTTGCTGCTGGTTGACGTGCGAAATGGACAAGTAACTGTTTTTTTCAGCGACAACATTCTACATTTAGAAAGCGATTTTCGAAAATTGAGCTCCGTTGCAGTGTTGCGGTCCCTCATTAGAATACTGCGTGCAAGTTTGGCGCACATTGATACGGAAATGGCCGAGAAATACGCCAAACTATAGCAAGGCTGCAAAGTTCGGTAGCCTATACGATATCGGAGGGATCGGGCTCAACAGTTAATCAGTTCGTCCATGTCCCGACATCTGTCGACAGGCAACATTTCATCCAAATCCATGCACGCGGTTTTGAGTAATCTTGCACACAGACAGACAGACAAACGAGCGCGGGCGTGCGGGCGAAAACATATACCTCCTCCTTTGTCGGAGGTAAATAATCCGATAATTATACAATCACGACTTTACTTAACTGAGTTTGATTCTAGTAGTTTGCTTATGGAAAAACACAACAGTTGAGCTGCACGGAAATAAATACGAATGACGACGAAGTGGATATTCGGCGCTCAGTTTACTCCACAAGTCGCAGTCTCAACTTCAAGTCGTTTACGACAGAAATATGAACAAGTTACAATATCATTTGCGGATAAACAGAAAATTTACATTAAATTTACATTAACCTTGCAAAATGACTTTTGCGAAACAAATACTTTAAGTAAAAACAACTTTAGGCTATGCATATCGCAATGTACATATTGTATAGTTTCACGAAAATAAGTTCACTCAACCTCGTTCCCAGGTTGAAGTTAACCCTTTAATGCGGACATTAAAACCACACAGCAACGGACCACTCAGCAATACGGTGATTGGTACACTGGCCGTCAGTGGGTGGGCTGTTACATTTGGTACAGCGAGGAAGGACCTGGGCGGGCTGCGGCCTCGCCCAGTCCCCTCCTCGCTGTACCAATTGTAACAGCCCGCCCATCAACGGCCAGTGTACCAACTTCATATTACTCGATGTGGCACTATAACTGCCTTTACGCAATAGAGGGTTAAAGTAAAGCGCCGTCGCGGCACTGAAGTTAATCAACTGGTGCTTTGAAAGCAATACTGACACAAACAAATGCCCCGATATATCGTCCACAATCTATAATACACTGTTAACACTCGCCGAGCGCAAGCCAACCCGTATTCTCACGATGCTTATCTGTCGTCTCTCAAATAAATTGTCTCTATAATTTACAGAAAATGTGTAATGAAATATATTACAAGCAGCAAACGACTTGACATCGTGTAATAATATTAATTTATCAACTGCCGTCAACAGTTCGTCCGAACCTTACCAGATTCAGTAAAATGCAGACCGATCATCCATCAATAATTATTACTGTATGAAGGCTGGAGGAGTAATGCGATCGTCCGTTCTGTCTGTCTGTTATTCAATCTGTCTGTGACCAGGATAACTCACGAACACGGTAACGGACGTCGACCAAACACGGTAGGCATGGGCAAGGGTTGGCCCTCTAAAAGTGGTTAATTTGAGGTGTAGTGGATTCTGGATCACTTTTCCATTTCCCTCACCATTGCGGAATAGCCGATTAGCATTTCTCATATACAGTCACTGCCGATTATTTACGAAATTTGGCGAAACGACTGACGCCGATCGTAGTAAATCCGCAACATTATGGGAGTGATACGGCAGACATCCAGATCCGGATTAATCTGGAAATCCAGATTTAAATCCGGGATCACTTTCTGTTGAGATTTCGACCTTGGCGAAATTTGCGCTCTCTCTCTGAATGCTCTTGTTGATACTGAGTTTGCTTCCAATTTTCAACAACTACTGTACATTTTCGACTAGAAATGGACATAGTCTAGATATCGTGAGGCAATTGTCCTATTACTATAAAATGGCTGATTGACAGTCCATTTTAGGGAACAGTTAAAATCCGCATTATGATCAGAGTTTAAATTAGAAACTGTTTTAGAAAGTACTATTTAAAGTTGTTACTGAAGATACGGTTATAGAGGCACTAATGCCTACAACCGTTTCTCTACTTTGCTGATTGCTGATTGCTGATGAGGTTTTACGGCAGTCTATGCCCGTCATCCATAAAAGTTCGAAAGTTCCAGTGCCTACTAAAACTGTTGTTGCAGAAACTGTTTTGAAATGGTGATGTATATACTACAAGACGTCAGAAATAAGTAAAATGCTGATGAGCCCTGCGCTCGGCGACTCGTAAGACAGCCGCTGTCGCTTCCGCTACTTTTTCGCGCTAGCAGTAACAGCTCGCCGGTCGAACTTGAGTCTGCTCCAGATGCGAGCTATAGGCAGCCGGTCAACGCGACTGGTGCGTGGCGGAACACGTGGCGGTGGGTTGACGTCTGTCGGTGCCGGTTTCGACGGTGTTGAATGGACCGCCGTCGACGACTGTACAGCCGGCGTCGTGGCTGGTGCGACCTTGTGGTCTGCAGTACGAGCGGCGTGGGTGTCCGGCTGTGACGTCGCCGATTCACTGGTCGTCGTGTCGTAGTTGTCCTGCTGCAACGCGCGCATCGTATGCAACATGAGCAGCTTGCGATGAGCGCCACTGCCGCTTGGCGACCTCGCGGCGGTCATCACAGGTTCACGTGCAGCAGAGCGATCAGTGTCGCGACTGATCTGCAGTCGTCCAGCATCACGAGGTGGAGGCGGATCGTACGGCTGTGTGGCGTACATGCGTGCCGCGACCTCGGACGCAGCGACGTGGCTTGGCGCTATCTGGTCGTCGAGCGAGTAGCTTTTCTTCGCCTCCATCAGCATGCGACGTCGCCGGTCGACGGGGTACGCCGCCGTCGACGTTGCCGCCGTTCCGCCGCCACCGCGAGCACCGCCGTCGCGACGGGCCCTGGCCAGTTCGTCCGGGGTCGCCGGCAGTCGCCGGCCGACACAGCCGGCCTCGTACGAGAAGCTCTTCTGCTGAGCGAACGCATCGCGCCGATCGCGCCTTCCCGGGGCCGACGGGCCGGTCGACCAGTCCGCCGCAGTCGGGATGGACATCTTGCGTGTATCAGCGAGATGTTTGCTCGCGTGACGCTGATGATGCTGATGATGGTCAACCGTCGACGGCGGTCGGCCGAGTTCGCTGAGGTCCGGCAACTTGCGCCGCCACGTCACAATTCCGTCAGAGACGAGGTCGCCGTCGTCGCTGTCGTTGTCGTCTCTGCTGACCGCCGGTCCGTGTCCACTGCCGCGTGTGTTTCGCGAGTCCACTAGTGCCGTTCTACTCGAACTCACTGACTGAATCGCTACATCAGTCTAAACAGATACGATACGATAGTGTGTATTTAATGTGCAGTAAAAAGCTGACAGGTAGCAAGCTTAGTCTACCACACTGAACAAACATAAAAATTTAAACGAAAAAAAGAACTGGAAATAAACCGATGAGCATGATAATTTCGGTGTAGAGTTTTATCTCTATCCGACTGTAAGTACAGCCTTAGTCCACTCAGTCAAACCCAAATTGACTGAGTAGGACGAAATCGAATTCGGTGAACGTTCAAACTGAGTTGTATATGGCATGTATGGTATTCATTAGGCGTATTGTTACGTATAAAATATTTATTAACAAACAATTAAAACATGCAAATGTTACAATAAGGCTGGCACTGTATATATATATTAATATTCCAGTTCATCTAGGCTAGGCTCGAGCCGCGCTATGCTTGCAAGCGATGTTGGGGATCGAGATGCTAGCAATATTATCTCACGAAGATGGGATCCGTTCCGTCGATTCGT
>Ga0209149_1000668_pt1 | contig 15008 bp, 12 predicted proteins | sample WorMetTyACAVOLI2_FD_187423 | JGI IMG/M metagenome (GOLD analysis project Ga0209149, IMG submission 187423) | Marine gutless worms symbiont microbial communities from Max Planck institute for Marine Microbiology, Germany - Olavius algarvensis... ... | reverse complement strand
CGTTCCCTTCGAAGTACTTTGTCGCTGCTGAGTTTCATCACCCTCGGTTGAGTTTTGGGGGAGTTATGGCGCCGACCCCCTCTTTCGCATCGTTACAATATGGCCTGATTATACTATTGGCAGGCCATAATAATGAATAACTAACGATATCATAATGAATGCATTCGCCAGAATCAGCCCCAAGGGGGTCGAAACCCGACCCCCTAGCTTTTTTCTCTGGCATTTGCAGTGGGGGTTATCTGTTTTCCAGTGGGGATCCAACCCCCACAATCCCCCGCCAATTTTTACCCTGCATTCAGTTGCCAGACGTGAAGTTGCCCTGGACGTGAGTTTTAGTTTATGTTAGTAGTGATAAGATAGGGAATTTGTGACGTTCTGATACGTCAGTTGACGATTCGTGTTTTAAAGAAAACTGCTGCTAAGACCTGTGACATTGATAGTTACAAGTTCATTAATGGATAATTAATTTTTCTTAGATATCTAGTGAAAGATTGTATAAGTGCACACTATGCATGTTGTATTATTGACTAGTTTAGTGACAAATTGTACATCACAACTGTGTGACATGCCATATATAGATATGGCATGTCACACAGTTGTGATGTACAATTTGTCAGTCAATCAGTCAATCAATCAATCAAGAATTTTTAATGTGGCCTAAGTAAGAAGTTATAAGCATCTCCCTCGACGGGGGCGTATTCTGTATTCTTGCGGAGAGGCACGTGCCCGGTGCTGAGATAACTGATAAGACGATATAAATTTATATTAAGGGTTACTGCGTGCCCTGGACGCTTCCTAGCTAAGGCCACATTTTTATACCAATAATTTTGAAATTTGGCTTAAGAGAACCGACCTAGGAAACGCTATTAAGCCAATTTCCACCGTTGTTGCTTTGGAAGTATTTACTGCCCCCAAAATTGTCAAAAATTCAAAATTCGTAAATTTTGGCATAAATTTTCCGCTTAGATAAAATCTTGTGGGTCCACAGAAAAGTTGAATATTATACTTGCATAACTAGAAACCTTCCTCCAGCGAATTAAAGATTTTTTGTTGTTGGTGCGCTATATAAATCTACGTTTACTTACTTACTTACTTACTTACAATGGCACCATAACTGTTTTGAAAACTATACTGCTCCTTCCAACATCCACATTCTTCCACCAGTCAACCATATCCTTTTCATAGTCAACAACTTGGCAATCAAATTTATGTGTCTTGCAGCTAGGAATGAGCAGAATTGATGATACTGTTTACGTACCATCATTACAGGATTGAACATCTTTAATTCCACATGCTCCAGCTTTTACGAAATCAACTCCCCATTCGGATAATGTCGAGGAATCGGTAGCATAGTATCCCAGACTTCCCGGGAAACCTCCACACGTTTCGTTACCCAGATCAATATATAGTCCAAACTTCAAACCTTTACTATGAACCTGTAACAGAAACAACCTCTATTTTACAGCATTATGACCATGGGGTCATAATCTGCCACAATTGTTGGCAGTCACCCTGTCTCAAATCCCTGTAAAAAATCCCAGTTCTGATATTTGGTGTTTTAGATGTGCGATGTTGCCGTTAACTGTGTAAACTGCGTTTTTTGAATTATTATTTATGTAATTTTTGCCTGGGTAAGGTACATATTGGTTCCGTACAGTTCTTCCCTCCCGTTTTTATTCACTTGTGCTGAATAAAGATGTTTATTAAGCGTCACTTGCCTATAAATAATGTCAACGTGCAGCACAACTAAAAATCCCAGTTCTGATATTTGGTGTTTCAGGTGTGCGATGTTGCCCGTTAAGTGTGTAAACTGCGTTTTTTGAATTATTATTTGCTTTTTAGCTATCAATCATTATACAACTATAGCGATGGATCCCACCTTTTTCGATGGCAGTCGGAAATCTGACATCAGATTCAGATTCTATACCAATAATTTACATTATTACATATTTACATTTACATATTACATAATTACATAGGGGAAATTTTCGCAATTGCGATCTACCCGTGAACAAGAAACGAGAATCGACGGCCACTTGCATAAGTGCGAATTGCACTTATGCAAGTGCGAAAACGTAGTAAGTTAGTAACATAACATAAAGATGTGGAAGTGCATGTTGATATGTTATTAATGTTTAACTATTGTTATCTACCACGTAGTGGTGAATATTATCATTATTGCACACATTACTTCTTGTTTGTCAATTGTACATTGTCAGTTGTACATTTCAAGGTCACGATAATATTCAACGTCAAATAACTCGACCCAATGGTCTAACTCTTGACTGGTTATAACTTATAAGCGAAGGGCTATATCCGACTTTAAAAGGGGCAGACGCAAAAGACTTTGTCCTTCTTACATAAAGGAATAATAAATAACAACTCCTTTACATTGGAGTTACTGCAATGTAAAGGAACTGCAAGGCCGACCCCAGAATGAAACCCCGCACAGCACCCAGAAGAGCGTATAAACAGTCTGCAGGTTCATCGGGGTTCTCCCCCGCCCGGACCAGCGTTCAGCCTACAGAGAGAATATCTCTCTACTTGTTACCGGGGGGACCACTTGGCGGTAGCTGGTCCGGACTTCCGTGGTTAAGCTAACTGGTGTCTTGAATCAAGACTTACGCATCGCCACGGCTTTTTCCTCCCCAGTGGTCACTCTGGACTATTTTTGCTGCAGCGCGGCCTACGCTGACATGCGGTGTTTGTCGCAAAAGTAGCCAATAATAAAATACTGCGCTCAACGTATTGAAGCTAACTACTGACAGACACGAAGCATCGCGCGGCCTCTTTGCGACAGCAGAGCTACTTGTTCATTGAGATATGGTTATTTAACGATCTTCAAACTGCGGAAACACCTTTGCAAGAGTGACATAGTGAATAGGCAAATAAGGGGTAAAAATTATCATACGAGTGGTTATTTTGGACGCCCGACTAAGGTCACGTGATACAGCGCATGCTCAACCTAAAATTGTGCTCCGTTATGTAAAAGGCCGACATATGATATACACACGCTGTGTATTTGTTTACATTGGTCATCCGAGCAGCCATTGCCAGCCAATAGGAATCGTCGCAACATTGGAGGCGTGCTTAAAACTCCACTTAACTAATCAAGCATTAATTTGTGTCGGTGCAACGAACGATTTAATCTCCGCTTAAAGTTAATAGGAGATTAACTAATTGGCGATTTAAGTAGCGTTGGTGCAACCGGCCCTAAAACATTCTAGGCTAGTACAAACATTCAAACATATGTAAAAAGAAAGTGGAACAATAAAGGTCAATAAATCCTAAATAAATCCTAAATAAAGTTAACTGATAATGTGAAAGTCAGTAACAAATAAATGAATTTTTAAATTTTGTAGTCTTGGATATTTATTGGCATGTCTAGACTATTGGTGATAGTGGGATCACGCAACGTGAAATTTTAGGAAATTATTTGGGAAACGACAGTGTGTCTCGCGATGCAGTAATGTGATGTAACAAAAAATCCAAGATGGCGGACAGCCGCCATTTTGAAGATCGCTAAATTACCAGTAAAAATTCAGTGAGAAATCGTCCTATTTTGATGAAATTTGGATACAGCACATATTGAACCAGATGACTTTAAAAGTCATTTCATTTCTGCTTCCGGTTCCTTGAATTTCTGCATGAAAATCTATTGATTTGGCATTATTATTGGATTGACGTTATTTTCTATTGTGATTTTAAAACAATTTCTACCGTCAACGTCTACATAACTTCTATACTACCGTATTGACGACTATGTTAGTGAAATAAACTGTACATATTCAGGGTTACAGCAATCGACCGCTATCAGTAGACTATCGTAACGCAAGCTGTTTCAGCAATACCTCAGCTTCTGTTGTATCTGTTGTATAATTATGATACTCACGTATTGAGCGACGTCTGGTATTCCTGATGGAAAACGTTGTATATCTCCTTGGAGCTTGTTTTCTGAGGTTCTTTTACGGTCCATCCAGCAATCATCAACAACAAGATACTTATAGCCAGCAGCCGAGAAACCACGAGCCACCATTGCATCAGCTGTAGATTTTATTAACTGCTCACTGCATGTGACAGCAAAATAAAACAAGTGCGTCAGCAAGACGCCTATCCGACTAACGTTCCGTTGCTGATTGTATGCCTCAAAGGATGCGAATGATATCTTCGCCAGGCTTCCAAATATAAGTTCTGCCTCCTGTGACCTTTACCTTGGACCTCCGGACCCCGAAGCCGACCGTTCATGCCTTTGCCCCCGGGAAGATTTATGCCAATTTGCATTAAACTAGTTTCATTCGTTTTCGCAGTAGCAAATCAGGGTCTGATTTGCTCGATCTCCGAACACATTCTCTTCAACGACCAGTAAACACCCATCACAGGTGGACATCGGCCCCGGATGCGACCATAATCGGCCACATGATGAGTTTATTACGCTTAATTAATGCTTTATTACATCATCGGAACGAATTATTTTTACGGAAGACGCATGCTATAAAACATGCACCAACAAAAACAATAAAGCAAAAAAACCAAGAGAAAACTGAAAACTGTTTCTTCTCGGTAGCCTAGTCGCGCCGCTACCGAGAGGAAACTTTGACTTTTGTTGACATTACAGCTGAGGACACCGATCCTAGAAGAACATAGCCTGTCCCAACTACCAGATACGTACAGCACAGCACACGGTTTGCCGACAGCACTGGATGCGCTTCGCACCTGCTGCACCAACTAGTAGCATGCAAATGTGTGCGTTAACCACATTACTGCAAAGTTGGCTGTTGTTGACTGACTCAAAACCGCCTCTGCACTTGTTGGTTACTGCAGTTCTGTAACCTGCCAGCTTGGTATTGTGCACAAACGCACACATTTGCATGCTAGTAGTTGGTGCAGGTGCAGCAAACCGTGTGTCTGTACCTATCTGGTAGTTGGGACAGTTGTTCTTCTAGGATCGGTGTCCTCAGCTATAATGATAGTCGACTGTAAGCCGGCATCTGCTGCATGCACGGCAGCAAATGCACAGGTGTCAGCTTCTTCGTGCGTGTCTGGGTATCTTTGTCCACACTCGTCTGCTGTCAACTTTCCTCGCATGCTTTGCCATGCAGCATTAAATTTTATCTGTATCGTGGGAGTATCAACCAGAGTTGTCTGCAGCCCGCTTCAATTTTTCAATCTTTCTTTGCGCACCCTCATGGAGGACCTAGGTCAAGGCCGACTCTGCCACCTATGCAAAGTGGTACCTTAGTGGTACCGATCTGGTTTGGCCCAGACAACGACAGAAAATAAGGTAACCACACCTGGGTTTGAACATGGAGTGAACAGTATATCTCTGCAATTTGTTCTCTGGTTCTGTTTGACTTAAACTTGACTTGACTCTGCGACGAAGACGATCACCCCGCGCTCCGGCTGCCCTTGTTTCGGACAGTATTTCTCCATTTCACTCTGTCGTTTGCGAGACGTGATCTTTTCTTGGTCGCCCTCTAGGTCGTCGTAAATGTGAGTGGGTACACACATGTACGACGACCGACATCAAGATATTTAGATATCTGTCCTTTTCAATGCGAGTCACATGGCCAAAGTAGTTCAAACGGCGTGTCTGTAATACTTCATTCATATCCTTCTCCATCTGGAGTCTTTCAGCTTTCATTTCTGATATTTTTTATAGTCCAGGTCTCCGAGTTATATAGAACAATCGACTGGACTATTGACTGATGCAGAAGAATTTTTGTTGATGCAGATGCCCGTAATATTACGAAGTACCTGACTAACTTAATGTGTATGTCACGGCCGTCACGTAAACAGTCGAACGTTGTCTTTTGTGGAGTCGTTGACAACAAAACACGGCTATCAAAAGGCCGAGTTCGTCGACAAACACTTTTCTCCACAATATAACAGGTTCAGTTGCTTCCTGTTACAAGTGCCACAGACTTTCAACTAGTCTGTGACCACTAAACTATGTGGTTTTCTACACGACTATAATGCATCGTTTCAAAGTTCATTTGAAACTTTGAAAGTCATCCAACACCGATGGGCAAATCCAAATCGCCATTCGATTTAAATCGCGATTGAATCACTTATGGAGATTTGATTTGAGTAGTAAAAGATTTGATTTGAAATTCACGACGATTCGATTTGAAAAAGTGCCAAATCGCAAAACAATGTTTCTTTAGACTGAGGATTTAAATCTTTTTGTGCTAAAGATTTGAGATTAGACATCGAGATTTGATTTGAGATTTGCTCACCACTGATATATACCGTGTATATCACGCGGTATGCAACAACATATTATACAATACATTAATATATTTACATAAAACATCAATATAAATGACGTTCTCAGTGCCACCGACATAACGCACTGTGAATATGCTGCAAAGCCCTACATATACTAGATGTCCTACATGTCCTATACTAGATGCTTTACATATACTACACCTCATGAGGCGTAGATTTTGTGTGTGGCTTGTCTTTAGATATACTGTGAAGTGTTGTCCATAGGGCACTGCCCAAATTATTGCTTTCACCCACAGAATAATTCTGCTCTCTCGGGATTAGCTTTTTGTTGGCATACAACACAGGGTGTTTAACCCCTTCATGCATCTGTGGCTTGTCTTTAGATATACTAATGGTCTGTGTAGTACGAGGAAACATCTTGAATTTTCGAAATTCAGAGTTTGTCACATGCAGAATTTTCCCGTCAGTTCTACACAAAATGTGCAGTTCTAACTGCACATCTGTGCACTTGTTACTTCGTTTTTAGTTTTCGGACGTTTTGTGTTCAAAATTGACTTTGTCAAATCCAATTTTAAATTTACTGGGTTTCAATGACAGATTTGCCCCTTTGACTTTTTTAAAGAAATTTTTCAACACCTGTGTGACCGAGGACATCATCAACATAGCTCTACAGATCATGAGCCCCCTCTAGCAATTTTGACTGTTTCTTTCTGCTTTAAATTATATTCATTAGTAGTGTATCTGTATCACTAACTGCGCTTGAAGTGGTTGAACCTGAGTTAACCATTCCGAATGCCATCACCAAACCACGAGACGTGATGAATGACGTATTGGAATGGCCAAATACCCTTCAGAAAAGTCAAATGTACTGTAATATATGTCAAATACTGTAATTTTATTCAACACTTTGAAATTTATGCACTCCCTGTAGGTGTTATCTGGTTTCTTCACCAATACTAATGGTGATGCATATGGTCCCTCAGAACGCTCTATCACTCCTATTGCCAACATGTCATCAATTTCTTTATCAATGTCATTCTGCATTTTATATGGAATGGGATATGACTTATGCTTCACTGTCTGTCTCAGTAAACTGCACTTTGTGCTCAATAAGATTCGTCACTTTTGGCACATCCGAGAATATATCCTGATACTCATTCAATATTTCTTGTATATCTGCCTGTTGTTCTGTGTTCCGTTCGGGATTTATAATCACATCTTTGACTGTTTCTTTCTGTTTTAAATTATATTCAGTGGTAGTGTATCTGTATCACTAACTGCGCTTGAAGTGGTATCCCATTTACCTGAATATTTACGTTACAGAATACCTTTCTTCAAGAAGAACTGTGGTTTCCCCACTTCGACTGGTTTACCTACCAAGTCCCAGTACTTCTTCAAGCTGTCACCTTCCTTTTGTTTTGCCTTTATCTCGTCTGGACCTACGTCCTATCCAGGAAGAGAGTTTACCTTCAATGAAGTGAAACATTAAGTGGACCATGTAAGCACATGGTCCACCTAATGTTTCACTGAGACCATCATTCGGTTTTCCCGTGTGGCTTATTGCCATTACCGTTTGACTTTTTACCCTGGTTTCCATTTCGATAACCATGAGCTTCATAATAATCGTTAGAAGCTTTTGTCATCTCTTTTAAGTTCAACTTACCTTTCTCTTTTAATTCAATTTCTCATTCGTTCAGTTTCCCTAGCCGCTTCAGCGTCGGCTTTTGCTGCATCTATCTTAGCCATTGGCTACAAGTCAAACAGCGCGTCGAGTACAAGCTGTATATGATATGGTACATCGCTGCTTGTACGGCGACGCACCATCTTACCTCACGCCGTCGGCCGCTGCAACTGTCAGACGTGGTCTCAGATCTGCCACGAACTATATTGTCGCTCGGAGACCGGTCCTGGCCCACTTGCATAGAACAAACTTCCGAGAATATATCGACTTAAACATTTTTATACAATCACGCTTTCAATTCACATTGTTAGGCGCTCTTGATATGTCTCGGCACTTACGTCGCCCTAATCTCGACTTTTTAGACATATAGATAGATAGACATATAGATAGATAGATAGATAGATAGATAGATAGATAGATAGATAGATAGATAGATAGATAGACAGACAGACAGACAGACAGACAGACAGACAGACAGACAGACAGACAGACAGACAGACAGACAGACAGACAGATAGATAGATAACTCTTTCTACATCTGCAGCTGTCTTAGCTTCACTTTCGACTTTAAATTTGTGTAGTTCGAAGGCTCTCTCCTTATCAGCGCGTTCAAGTTCCACCTCGCGTTCACGCTCCCGTTCCTTTTCTTCACGTTCTTTCTTTCTCTTTATCCAGTTTCATCCTTTCATCAGTTATAAACTGTTTCAGTTCATCCGCTGAACATAGGGCCGTTCCTACTTCAATCAAAGCTGTAATTTCCTTTGCGGACATTGTCGCAATTAATCAATAATAATTCTAATTTATTGATTAATTTATTATACGGACGTCTAATATACGCCGTAAAATCAATAAATACAACGCGTTAAATCACCTTTGCTATAATGACTGTAATGCGTCGTTTCAAAGTTCATTCATTCTTCACTTGAAACTTTCATCCACTGTCGGCTGTGACGTCAATATTTAGTGATGATCCTTTGACTCAATTCACAGTAAAACCGTTTTTTTGCGATGCAAGCAAGCGCGTAAGGCCAATGCAAGCAGGGGCGTGAGGCCACTTATAGGTGCCAACGACTTAAGGCCATATATATATATGGCCTTAAGTCGTTGGCACCTAATAATAATAATAACACCTAACAATAATGCCTTGTGCCAGTCAACTAGTACATTCACATAGGCCTACAAAGTTGACTTGCTGATATCCTTTGCTTTCCAAATGTTGTGTAGATGCCATCAGCCAGGCCAATTCTGTCCCTGCTGTCACAGAAGCGATCTGCACTAACCACACCTCCAAGGTATACAAATTCCTCACATTGTGTCACTTCAGTACCCTTTAATAAAGTCTTCATTCGCTGTTTCTCTCGTCCAATGCAATGCACTGCAGTCTTTGTTCTGTTGACTGCCAACCAAAATCCAACCCACTGTGTGTTGCAAATCCACATTACCCTCCGCAATCAGACAGATGTCATTAGATATAGGGCCTACAAAATCCGGATACTCGTGTAGATGCCAGCAGCCAGGCCAATTCTGTCCCTGCTGTCACATAGGCGATCTGCACTAACCACACCTCCAAGGTATACAAATTCCTCACATTGTGTCACTTCAGTACCCTTTAATAAAGTCTTCATTCGCTGTTTCTCTCGTCCAATGCAATGCACTGCAGTCTTTGTTCTGTTGACTACCAACCCAAATCCAACCTAGTTGTATAGACTTTGTCCACTGTGTGTTGCAAATCCACATTACCCTCCGCAATCAGACAGATGTCATTAGATATAGGGCCTACAAAATCCGGATACTTTAGCATCAAACTCATTGTTCTCCCATGCAACTGTTAATTCCTCACATTGTGTCACTTCAGTACCCTTTAATAAAGTCTTTATTCGCTGTTTCTCTCGTCCTCTTTCTACTTCTGCAGCTGTCTTAGCTGCACTGCAGTCTTTGTTCTGTTGACCTCCAACCCAAATCCAACCCAGTTGTATAGACTTTGTCCACTGTGTGTTGCAAATCCACATTACCCTCTGCAATCAGACAGATGTCATTAGATATAGGGCCTACAAAATCCCGATACTTTAGCACCGAACTCATTGTTCTGCAATGCAAGTGTTAAATATGTTATCGGTCTTATTATTTGCAGTATTATGCTGGTCATTACTTTTCCACAGTGAGATAACAGACTTGTGGAAATTGCGGAAATCTTTCTTGTCTCCAGCACCTCTGGCATAGTTTCAGCAGGAGCTCCACACCGGCATCCATGGTGCTTGAATTTTCTCAGCAGTTATGTTATCAGCGCCCGGAGCTTTATTTTTTTCAATCTGTGAATGGCTGCCTGCACTTCCTCTATTGTCGTCGAGTTTGCGGAATTTGCAATGCATCGACTACCGAATACAAACGTTTGGCGCATGGAGCGATGTGTTGCAGCCAAAACTGCAGATGATAGTGGCAAATCGAAATAGTTCTACACTGTCCGGCAGCTTGGCGGAAAATTAAAATGCCAGTAAAGCCAGTATAGTCTACAAAGACGGCAAGCGAAGACATTGCAGCACTGCACGCGAAGTATCTCAGTTCAGTCTTGGCGATTTTGACGAGTCTGACGTAACTGTAGATTGACACAGAACACCGACTCCCTGACATATCTGGTGGACTCATCATCACCATCGACACCGACAGAAGTAGCAGCTGCAGTTAGCTCCTTCGTGCAGGTGTTGCTGCAATGATCATTACCAGCGCCCGGAGCTTTATGTTTTTTTTCAATCTGTGAATCGCTGCCTGCACTTCCTCTATTGTGATTAATGCTGTTGGATCCAAAACCTGTTTGACCCCTTTTTTAATTTTGAGGTTTTTGGTAGAAAACGACTCATACACTGAAAATTTTGTACAGGACACGTGTTGTGGCCAACTTTAGTGAAAATTGGCCGTGGGAAAGTTGACGAAATACCGCCCGGTAATTACCAAACAAGAAACCCGGGTTCGCCAGTCTTTCGAGTCCCCAATTTTCCCCCACTGGGTCGATGGCGCCAAAAGTGCGTGAATGTTGTCGCCTCTTGTCGCATTTTAACCAAATGTGGCCCGGATAGGCTGCGGTTTGTCAGTTATTCCCGAATAATATTTCTATATGTGTGGGACGATGTTTAAATTTAAACTACTATTCGTTGAAAAAATGTTGGCTAAAAGAAGAAAATAGGCAGCTCCGAAACTGTAGTCTATGGGCTCAGATCCAAAAAAAATCACTTATTGGCACCAACTGAGGTAGTAAAACCTAGTAATGATTTCTATAACCCTCCATATGTGTGGGACATATTCTGCTGATTGAATTTGCTCTCTTTTGTCGTAACACGCATGCTGTTCAGCACTTGCGAGTTGCAAAAGAAAAACTGCCGGCAAAAATATGACACAGTTGACTGGTCAGAAGGTTTCCTTACGATCGCTGTGGCTGCACATACGTGGCGGTCAATGTTATTTAATGCTTCAGTGTTAAGCCACGATTGAGTAATGAAACTGAACATGTAGAGGATTGCGCAGCGTCTTGCCTCTGCATCACTGAGAAAGATCGAGAAAAGTTCTAGACTGCATTATTGTCACTGATGGCGTATGTAGGACGTTCTGTCACTCGCAGCAGTAGTCGACTCTTTCTTTGCCTGTGTCCTCTGTTTTCTAGATGTATAAAAACATTCCGATATGAGGACTGACGACTGGCTTTACTGACGACCAGATTCAGTCGTCGTATCGTCATGTCGTCGATTTTTCGAGAAACATGCGGAATTTGCAATGCATCGACTACCGAATACAAACGTTTGGCGTATGGAGCGATGTATTGCAGCCAAAACTGCAGTTGCAAATCCAAATAGTTCTACACTATTGTCCGGCAGCTTGGCGGAAAATTGACAGAAAAAAAGAATAGCGCCTTCTCCTAGCAGACCCTGGTGAGTTGCTTGTTGTTGGTCAAAGAATGGGAAGAAGAAGCATTTTTGGTGATACATGTGATACATGTGATGTACATATTCAATGTCATTTTGAACTAATGCAATGTGATGTACCTTATGCAATCATCTGGATAAGTACGACAATCCACATTACATACGAATCTTTGACGTGAAATCCAGCCCATCGGTGGAATTCGAGCAAGGCCATTGTTCAGTGCAACGGCTTCCGATCCAATAACTGCAATTATTATATGCCAGAAGAATAATTTCATTGTCATAGTTGATATACTCCTACAACAAAAAGTACAAATGTTGACATTCCACAAAGGAAGACGCTAACTAACAAACCCGCTCAGCTATCCCCATATACCAAATTTTACATTTCTCGGAATTTGGAATTATGCGATTAAATTTCACCCTCACGGGCGAATGGCCTACCAATGACCACATTGGTATTCTTTGGAATTGTTCAAATGTCCTATGCGAGATTATGCAACGAAGACCGTTTTGGGGTGACGGTATCTGTCTGTATCATCTGTATCACATATCATCTTCTTTCAAAGATGATAGGTGATAAAACATTACCTAAATACATTTCACATTTCTCACTTCGTCGGAATTTGACAGCTCACTAGCTCAGTGAATAAAACTATTGTAAAACCACGCGTCGCTACATGGTAAGTGTCAATATTTCATTTAGAGTGGTCTCCCTAGGTGTGAAAATTCATTAATGTAGCTGTCCCACTACTGTTACTGTTTCATTTAGTTGGTAAAAGTGACCGTAAAGCAGTTAGGGGATGATCGGGAATGTATCACAGACTTAGCGTTGCCGACGCCCGTGCTTCCGGGTCTAGTTCAAGAATACATTATAGATCTGTTATATAACAGATTCAGTTCCTAAAACATTGCTACAATAAAATCAAACTTTTAATACGATACTCACACCAACATTCAAGACCCACAATTGCAATTCATGAGAATTTCCACGACAAAATTAACTACGACACCAGCGTGCGTCACAAATTGTACCACTTCATGTGATAGCAACTGTTTACTAACGACTGTGCAGTGTGATTGGATGTATTAATGTATGTAACCAGGTCAGGTCAGATCGTGACACGATCTGACCTGACCTGGTTACATGCATTAATACATCCAATCACACTGCACAGTCGTTAGTAAACAGTTGCTATCACATGACGTGGTACAATTTGATTCAATGTACGAAGCACTGAATAGCCTACGTAAAATGTCTATCCCAATACTGTACGTATTGGGACAACGACGAAGTGTATGACAAGAAGCCTCAACGTTATGCCGAAGACAACGTTACGCAGTGGTACATTGTTAATTTGTTAAACAATGTGTTCGAACTTTTTAGGCCCGTGAATTTTCAAGCTTGAGTTACAACAAATTCAACCACCAGTATTCAGTGCATGATAATGGGGGGGGGGCGAGGCGTCTTGGAAACGGATGTCCCCTAGGCGAGTGCAGAAGCAAAGCCCCGGTAGAGGGCCTGGGGGACGAAGCCCCTCAGAAGCTGTAAGCTGTAAGCTTCTCCGTATATTCAGGACCTAAAATACCGTGTTTTGCGAGGGAAGCAAGGGAAGGAAGGGACAGGAAAAAAAATTCATGAGGGGACGCACGCTTCAATTTATTTAGGAAATTAATTTATAAATGGAAAACTTCTCACTGGTAGTGTATGACAACAAGCCTCAACGTTATGCCGAAGACAACGTTACGCAGTAGTACATCTGAAGCCTAAGTAATGATAATAAAAGAATCCGCACGATAGCTGCCGGACTACTTGCGTGCGCTTTGAACATATGCCACGCCCCTGTGCATTCGTTTCGTTTTTATTAGTTTTGTTGAAGAATGCCTATTGAGATAATCATGTACTTTAGGGCCATAAATTCCTACGGCCGTCCAGTCTGTTGTCTGCAACAGTTTTCTGATTTCATAAGTCGTACAAGAAAAATGACGAAAATATTGTGAAATAAACAACAAAGTACACAAAAAACGTCCGTGCCCGTGCACGGATTATAACGGAAATAAAGAACGGTGACCGTGCGCGTGCGCACGGTTGATAACCGTGGATAACCGGTGCATAACCGCTTTCCCGTTCTTATCTGCCGTAGGCCTACGTGCGCACAGAGCATATCTTAACTATATGCCACGCACAAATGATAAGAACGAGTAAATGTTTATCCACCGTGCGAAATTTTCAGTGGCTGTGATAACGTTGTATTCCGTGCGTGCGCACCAAGCATATCACCAACCTTTATTTTACTTATTGGTAAAAATGGTGAGTATGCATGGTTATATGGTTATATGGTTATAGCGTATCATTCTTAACGATAATCAGCAGATCACGAAATGTGCGTGCGTGCCTGAAGCCTCAAGCTGCCTTGCTTATGACGCTAAATAGTTCCATGTTCATGGTGCCGACTAATTCTGAAGCCTAATAAGTGGTTCCAATTAATGTTCATAATATTTCCGAGTAGCCTACTGTTGATAATTTAGCTATTTCTTGGACATTACATCGATTTCTGCTTGCCGCCAATGGGCTAAAATCGCCCTGAAAACACACGCGGCCGTATCACCGTTTAGGCTTGATAGCGTAGTAATATAACGAGTAAACCCTCTCCTAAATATAACCTGGGCAACTTACTACTCTGGTTGTATATTATCGTAATATCGACTTGTCGATGATCATATTTACAACAAGCTCTATCGACAAGTTGACAAGTTGACGTGTTAGCAACTGAGTATAATCTCCTCGGTATCCGTAACATTGTAATTGTAGTAGTACGATGACGACGACGTTTCTACTGAGACGTTCTATTTGCACAGAATTGAAACAGAGTCTCTGTTTCAGTTCTGCGCAAATAGAACGTCTCAGTAGAAACTCCAGCGTTGATAAGGACCGTGACATGTAAACTTCCATATAATGTTTCTGACTCTTCTTTGAATAACATGGTCTCAGTCCCAGTCACTGGTTTCTTCGCGATACCGGCCATACCCGATCGTGATCTCGCCGTACGATGACGACGACGTTAAAGGTGTACTGCAGCGCAAAATTTTTATGGTTTATTTTTCATAAGCTGGATACATAATCCAATAATACGTAGTCCGTTTTTAAGAATCTAACTGTTATCTGTAAAAAATACGCATTTTGTCAG
>Ga0209149_1000667_pt1 | contig 15029 bp, 8 predicted proteins | sample WorMetTyACAVOLI2_FD_187423 | JGI IMG/M metagenome (GOLD analysis project Ga0209149, IMG submission 187423) | Marine gutless worms symbiont microbial communities from Max Planck institute for Marine Microbiology, Germany - Olavius algarvensis... ... | reverse complement strand
TAATCAGACCATCGCTCAACCTCGGCAAATTGCCAGACAAGTCTGTCTGGAAATTGGTCCACAGTCAAAGTATACGATTTCCGCACGATGCACTTCACATAAATTTAAAACAACATCGACACTTAAGAACTACTTCGGTTTATTTTTACGATTGCAATCAAAACGACGCCAAAATTTTACTTTCAGGTAGATAAAATGCTTGTAAAATATCCAGCTGTGATGACCATGAACACAGATAATGTAGCAAAATTTTGAATAAATAGAACAGTTTCGTCATACAAAATATCGAACAACTTTATTTCACCAATATTTTTTAAAAATATATTATTATCCTCACTGACCAAGCAAAGCGCCGTCCATGTCGTTAACATCACTATTATCACACACACCCACATACACAACTTTATTCACCAAAGCATGGCAGATACAAAATATAAAATATAAGTGTTAGAAAAGAAAAAATATATATACAAACAAAAAATAAATAAATGTAAAGTAATCTTAACTACTGCAAACTAAAATGAAATAGTCACCGTTTGCCTAACATATTCAGTTCATGTGTCGCAGTGTTTTTTTGACAGACATGTTATCAGATTTAACATATTTTGCAAGACATTTACATTTACGTTTGGCAACACACTCCTGCATAGACATGCAATTAAATATCAACATACAATTTTGCACACCTTCAGCAGACCTTGTACGAAATATCTTCTTGAGGCGGCCTTTCAGTATACAAAGTCTAGCGAGTTGAACTGTTTGTATATAATCGGGCATGCCTCAAGACCGTATAACAGCACAGGTAGACATTTAACTTTCAACAGCTCCACAGTTACTTCTTCAGAAGCAACCCCAGCAACTTTTCCAAACACTGCATTAAAGGCGCGGTAGAAGGATTTCTTAGTATTTGCTAATGAACAGGCGAAGGCTTTAGCCGACGTGATGTGAACACCCAAATATCTTATGGATTCCTTCCACCCAATTTCTCTCACACCTAAAGTCGATACTGTGCTACAGTGGTGTCTGAAACGAGAGCCAATTCGTACACATGCAGACTTTTTGGCATTAGCCACGTCCAGCAGAGTTAGTTCTGGCTCACAGATAATGTGAGAGTTTGTTTACCGACGAGATAGAAGGAGCAATTAAAAGTACGTCATCTGCATACAATAGAACACTCATACATAGACCTTTTAAATAGCAGCCAATACGACTGTTCCTAACTCTGTCAACAATACTGTCAATATACAATGCAAACAGATACGGCGATAATACTGCGCCCTGTCTTACACCACAGTCAACATTGAAGACCCGTGAAACAAATAAACCCCACTTAATACAAGTTGAGCATAACTTATCAGAACTTGAACACAGATGCACAACTATACAAATTTCCCCATGTGCAGTGGCACACCATAATTGTTTTGAGAATTACATAGCTTAATAGCGTTTCTGTTTTCACAAACTTCGTAATTCGAAAGCATGACAAGAAACAAACGAACATAAAAAACATCACATTTTTTGTCTAGAGCGGCCTGCGACGCACGATGCCCACCAATAATCTTGGCATGGTGACAGAGGAGGTCCGTCCCATAATCCAATTTTTGCACCTCTGAAAGCAACCAAATTAAAAACATAAAAGCTACCTACAGATGCGTACATATGCTGAGATTTTCGTAAAAATTTACATGAAAATGAGGTAGCTTACCGGCCGCGCCAAACCTGCAGAGCAGCGGAACAAGACGGTCCACACAGGTAAGTGAGGTGGGAGCAAGTACTTCGATAGTACTTCAATAGTACGTCGATTAACTGCGCAGTTAATTTACATGTTGAGTGTAATAAACAGGAAAATTACAAAAATAACCGTTTTAAAAATTGCGCGGAAACGCCTTGCACGGAAACGATTTGCGCGTGAACGGGTGCTGCCCTAGGCAGCATCTCGATTACCGCTTGCTTATGAACTAAAATTTTGCAAGTCACTCAAGTTCGTTCAAGGTCATTCAAAATTACAACGATGAGTACCGATGAGTAGGGAGTCTGTAGGTTCTTACTAGTTAGTCGTTGTAGGCCTAAAGACGTGTCTATCTTGTGCCGTTAGAAGCAGAAACAGGCGCCTCGATCGATTATTGACGTGACATTGAAATGTTGGTTAAGGGCCAGTCAAGGTCATTGAAAATTGTACAGTTAGAAAGCCTAGGTACGGTTTCCTATTCACGTTCTATAGCAACTATGGCCGTAACATTTACAGTTTCGAAATAAAGCGAGATATTGGTTGAAAACTCCAGTTTTTCATACCCCCTTCCATTTAACTTGCACGATCAGCTAAAACCCTTCGCATTTTTTTCCCCAAAAATTTTAACACAAACTGTCTAAGTCTCTGAGCTATTACTTGGCCCAAAAGTGTTGACGAAAATTACAACCATCTGTGACGGCGCTCGAACGTCACAGACGACAGACGACAGACAGACGGACAGCTCATGCCATAAGGCGAACGTAACGTAGTAACGTTCGCTTAATAAAACTGTTGCTGAATCTTGAAGTTCTCGTTATTAATGATTCGAATTTTAGGTGGTGTCGTAATGAATAACATGCATCCTTTAGTTTCACGTTAATGCTTTATCAAGAAGTACATTAATCTGTGAATCATTTAGCCAGCTTCTGAAGCTGGCTGCTGGCGCGAAATGGTTCTGCAAGTTCTTTGTAGTCATGACAGTAAAGTCGTACACAACAATATTGACAGAGACAGCGTGTTTGTTATGGGCCAGTACCTAGCTCCACGTGATTTCCACGTGGTGGGTCTCGGAGCGCTGACAAACCGCAAAGACGTAGGGGTATTATGACGTATACGCTGCGAACAACGGCGCATTTCTGATTTACGTCCGTACAGACCTTCACCAACTTCTCGCCTACTAAAATAGATGGCCTAGATCAGACAACCATTCTAGTAACCCCGTCTATTACGCACATCGGCGCCTAGTGACTCTTGCTTTTAGGCGCCGGATACAAATACTCTTACTTACTTACTTACTGACTCCCACTGAAGGCCGCGTTGCACTCCGTCTGATCCGTCTGCCGAGTGCCGCGTCCGGACTTCTAACTCAAGATCCTTAAAGCTTCGAATTTGGTGCACGGTTCACGTTTTCCATCGTTCTTTTTCTTTTGGCTTATCCGCGTTGCATTCACATAGCTACATTTTTCTTACCGATTTAGTAAAAAAAAAAGACTTAATTACGAATGAGAATCCATTATAGCAGCTAAAAGTGAGGGAAAATAATAATTCATTTGAAAAGTTGGGAAAACTTCCCTCAGCATCAACGCCAGTGATTGTACATGGACTATAAAAGCATACTACACAACACGATGACATTATTAAAAGCTATGAGAATAGTATGCGGAGAGGTGATTGCATTTGTAAGCGTCTGTCGGCCAACCGGCTACAGTTGTATAGTACTGTACACAGTATAAACTGAAAAATGAAAATCTTTATTCACCAGAAATGGTAGCAATAAAAAAACGAAAACTTAACTAAGTTAACTAAGAATACATAATTAGGCAAACAAGATTGCAACTGACATCAACATAGCCTAACAGTGGATTACACAAACATTACGTGCACACGACTCGATTCAGTTATTTTACAGAACGTGTTGTTAGTGGCAGAAAACTTTTCATTAAATCTTTTTACACGTTTGACCCACAAAGCACTTGGTATGTCGAAGTTAAAGTGCAGCTGACAGCTTTTGACTATATCTATGTTATTAGTTTTAAATAATTTCATAAAGAAGCGATTAATAACAAGTAGAAAATAAAACGGATTAAAACAAGTGGTGTAAAACATAGCAACCTCGCTCCCTGCCCCATTGCATGGTGCTGCCACCTGGTAAATGTAATAGCATGATTCCAGAGCTATTGATCGTCCTTGCTGAAAGTTTTGTGAGAGTTGTAACAGTTTTCTCGTACTGTTGCATGGTAACGAACATCGTTACGCGGTTTTACAGACGAAAGAATCAAATATCTCACCGGATGTCGCTGGGGCGATTATTGAAATTATCAAAATGAAAAACCAGTTAGAAAAGTTGTAAATAATATCGGAAGTGCATTTCGATCGGCTGAAGTGGCAAAACTGGCCGTTTTTCTGTCATCAACCAGATTAAGAGAGGTTCGGCGGAAGCTTTCGTTAAGTTGTTTGTACTGGGAAGTATTGGCCGTGAACCTTCTCATAGTGTCGTACTATCGTTACGGATCTGTCGACAAACTTTGCAATGTTGGCGGCGGCGGCGGCGGCGGCGGCTGCCACGGCGCGTCAGCGTAGATCATCGTCAGCAGCAGCAGCAGCAGCAGCTGCAGCAACTAATGCGGCGAGGCATCCCTCGATCTCCATCTGCCGACGAGCCCGGCCCGGCCTCGCAGCGCCACTCAGTTACCGTATGGGCCTCGGAGATTAGACAGCGCCGGCCGGGCCTGGTGGCACAGCCAGGGACTCGTTGCTTAAGATCGGCCTTCATGTCGGCGTCGGTGGGGTCTAGCGTGAACATCGGCCGGGCCAATAACCGGCAATTGCTTACTGGCTGTCGACTTCACACCGCGCTGCCGAACAATTAAATTATTGTTGTTGCGGCGTCCGAGTTACGCAGATACATCGATTTCAGCTCGTTGAGCGACTTGGCAGTAATTTGTTAAGGGATTACACGTTAGACGTATTTGCTTCCTACGCCGTGACGTCACAAGCACAATACCGTCAGGTAGAAAGCTGCGGCGGAAGAGAGACAACTATCAGGAGCGGCGACGTAAAGATCCGGCTGGCGCCACAGTGTGTCCATCGTCCGACCGACCGCTGCGTCGGCGACTGGGTCGTAACGAAGATGAATCAGTGGAGATCGGCGCGCGACAGCGTTGGCGCACAGACTGCGGTCTTGCAGACGTAGTACCGTCCACTACCGACCAACCGCGTGTGATTCACCGTAAACAGCAGGTCACATTTTCATATATCATCGGTTTGTGCGACGAGCGACGAGCAAGACAGTGATGCTGATGTCGAATGATAATTCTTCGGCGTTCTGCCTATACGTCATTATCACGGTAAGCGGTCGTTGCTGGAAAGATTAATCGCAGTTGACTAACAGGCGTTATCGACGTACATTATGACCGGTCGCCGACGTCGTCGACGACGGTTCCTCGAAGTCTGTCGGTCTCACTTCCGGTCTGGAATCGCTCGCATCAATGCGACGGTATAGGACGACTCCGCGCCGACGAATAGCTACCGTCGAAACGCTCGTTCTCGTTGCTTGTCTGTTGCTCGCCGTCCCGTCGACGCTGAACGGTGGCGGCGGGTCGGTCGTGGCAGACCGACGCCGGGGAGGAGGCGGCGGCGTCGGGCCTCAAGGACTGCTGGCACGTGTACCGTGCCCCGCCCAGTCGTGTCGGTGTCGGCTGACAAAGCTGAATGATCCGATTGCACGTTGTCGTGGAATTCCATCGGAAGCGTCGTCGGACGTCGTCTACGCTGAGGTCGTCGTCAAAGGTTCCAACATCACGCGTCTCCAGGCATTCTCGTTTACGAATCTTCGTGTCCGTTCACTCGACGTCAGCGGTAACCATTTGTCCAGCTCCAACGCCATCGATGTCAACGCATTTGATGGGCTCGAGACGACGCTGGAGGTTTTGGCGATGAGTGGATGTGGTCTGACGTTCTTCCCATCTGAGCCGTTGTCGCGTCTTTGCCGTCTCAGAGTTCTGCGTCTTGAAGCCAATGCCATCACCGACATCCCAGCGCGTGTGTTGTCCCAATGCGGATCTTCGATACGAGAACTCTACTTGTATCGCAATCTGATCAGCACTGTCGACGCGGCAGCGTTCGCTGGGCTGCCTGGTGTCGAGAAGCTTAGTCTGGCAGAGAATCGCATCGAGACGTTACCAGTCGGACTGTTCGCGACACTGGCGAACCTCACCAGCCTCGACCTGGCCCACAACAGGCTAAGTCGTCTGTCGGACGGCTGGCTTGAAGGTCTGTCGCGCTTGCGTTGGCTGCAGCTTGACTCTAACCGACTCGTCGCGATCGGCTTGGACACGTTCCGCGGCGCATCAGCGCTACGTGCGATGCGCGTAGAAAACAACCCGCTGATGACAATCGGACGTCGAACCTTTCGTCCGATCCGGCGTCTCGAGTACCTGTCGATCGACCTGTCGCGCGTGACGCCGCTGACAAGGCGCACCCTCGCTGGTCTGCGCCGACTCAAGACGCTGAGTCTCGGTGAGATCGGGCACTCCAACCTGCCGGATCGCGTGTTTTCCGGCGCGCGTCGACTCAAATACTTGTCGTTGTCCGACTTCGACGGCGTGCTGGACGCCAACGCGGCGCTCCGACCGACGCTATTCAACCGGCGTTTCCGTTTCCGCCACCTCAACGTGTGGCTGCAGCCGATGCGCCAGTGCCGCTGCACAGAGCCGTGGATTCGCGCTCTCGGAGCTCTGGGTGCCTACGTGCACGGCTATTGTTCCGACGAACGGCCGCTGAGCTGTCCGGCACCGGGCAGGAAACTGCGCGCCTCCGAGAATACGGAGCGACATCACGGGCGACATCGCGTCGTGTCGGCGACTGACGCGTGGCATCGACTTCGCTGACAACGCGTCGGGCTCATGCACCGTGTCCATCGCCCCGCGTGTTTTACCCTGTACACAGTCATCGTTCACGATGTGGACACACAGCGAAATGATTTCGCACCGTCGTCGCTGATACCGACTGAACGGAAGATGCTGTTACTGCTAGTGATCCTTATCTTCTAATACGTGCAGACACATTTCGGGTTGGTATAACGATTCAGCTCTTTCAATTTCGTGAACTACCAGAAGTCTCGTGGTTGAAAATGACATAATACAGTGAAGGTTACACCGGTGCCGTGCGGTAAACTGGCGATTCTAACAAGGCATCGGATTGTCAACACTCTGCAGTGACTACGTGAGATCACAGCACGATCGTTCGTTGTGCACGGCACGTATATAATGCGCATTCGCAAATAACGAAAGACACTGCAACTGCAACTGCAGGCAGAATTTGCTCTAAGGCAGCTTTACAATAAATGTATGTTAAGTGGCGAAAACACTGGTGTTTTAGCGTTGATTTTGTCGACGTTGAAATATTACAGCAGTCAGAATCTCGGGGAAGTCTAAACGACGATCCAGTAATCCGTAATTCCGTGATCCTCAGCCGATCATGCAGAGCTGTTGCTGCCTGTTTAGTTGAGTTCCAGTTCTGCTACAATCAGTACACTGGGTCATTTCACTTTTTGGATTAGTCTTTCGCTGAGACCAAAGACTGAGACCAAACCGCTCAACTTTGGTCTCAGTCCCGAGTTCAAATTAACCAATCACGCGCGGCGCACATCACTGCTCACTCCATAATATCATCACTGATCGCTGATCTGTATGTATGTCTTAGTTTATTTATGAATAAGCCAAAAAATGAAGTGATTTTTGGGGGCACATGTAGATAAGTAGGCGCAATGCTATAACAATGCTATAACTGGCACTAACCCTTACTGCTGAACCCTAACCGACCCACGAGGCGGTATAATACTGAATAAGTACTATAATACTGAATAAGTACTATATTATTTTATGACGGTTAATGCTATAACTGACACTAAAAAAGGGAGAACAGGGATTGCGCCTACTTATCTTCATACTACCCGATTTTTGTTCATCAGATCTCTAACCGATTAACCTGTCTTGTGCATGCAAAATCAACCGGTGAGTTAATTAGCTTTGGATTCAGCGATCGCTCAGTCCGAAGTTCGGTCTCAGCTAAACGCTCAGATAATCGCTGAGACCAAACGAAAAAACGACTTCACTTTTTGGCTGATCTTTGATCTCAGTCCGAATTTAGGACTGAGCGAAAGTGCGAAACGCTGAACGAAAGACTAATCCAAAAAGTGAAATGACGCAACGTCCGCAATGGTTGTCCGCGTTGTTAGCTCCAGTACTGCATATAAGGTAATTAAACGTGGCCGGTTGAGCATTATGGGATCAGTGGATCGTGGATCATTCGATTATGGATGGTCGAACAGCCAGACACTCAATATTTAGTTTTGCTCATTGGCGATTTTTGTTGATATTTGGAGTTTATTGTGCAGCTACCGTTTTATTAGAGATACACTAAAAGATTGTTATATAGCCACGATCCCGCTCCGCCCATTCACCCGCTCAATCTCAGTGCTATGACACGGTTGGGTTATCTGACAAGTAAAATGGTCGCCGAAGTGGCCTATAATGTGTCGATTGGGACGTTAAACTCTACTATACCGTAACTCAGCTCAATTTAACGGTCAGTTGAATAATTAGAGTTGCGTATGCTCCTAATTAAACACAACGGCACAGAAGTCACCGAATTGTGATTTAAACGTAATTCAATCTTGAATGTTGAACGTTAGTAACGTATATTCGACCTATTGTCTTAGTTCGCTGGGTGCAGTTTTAGCTTAGTGTACACCGGACCACTTTTATGCCTTGATGGTGCAAGTTGTGAGCGGATAAAAATGCCCATTGTGGTACAAGTATAATATATGGCGTTGAGAGCGTAAGTACCAACAGGACGTGAAAAATGTGAGCAGTTAGTGTTCCTCGCACGAGGCGGAATAATGCGAGATGGGGATCGAGGGCAAAGCCCCGCCCCGACAATACCCTCCCCGAACACGCAGTGTAGGACATTCACTCAGACATATTGACACATTTCTTCCGGCTGTTAAACCGAAAATTCGAAAACTGGCAAAAACCCGTACTCCTAACCCTAACCGATCTACTTATATCAAGTTTGTTTGTACACGTTAACAGTAGATCGCTTTATATTGTAGATTGACGGATGGTGGTGGTGGTGGAAGGGGGAAATATCTTACAGCATGTATAAGCTGGGGAAATTGTCTCGGAGGGGGAAATGTCCGAGGGTAATATGTCCAGAGGAAATACCGGATCCCCGGACAGGAACCGAACCTCCGGAACAACCACAACCGACCACTAACCCTAACTCCGGAAACAAGGTGTATTGCGATTCGGGGGATGTTGTGTCCGGGGGTGGGGGGGGGGGGGGGGGGGGTAATTGTTTGGGCATTTGACCTGACAACGTGAAATGGGATCGTGGCAATATGCCTTTTACAGCAATGTACTGTTGTCTCTGTTCAGTGACTGAAATGAATGATGTCGTTTATAGTTGTTTTGAAAGCTATAGCACTCGGTAGCTTATAGTTCTGGAATTTTCGGTAGAAGAAAATGCATAACGTTCGAGAAAGAGTTTTGTTTCTAATGTAATACTGCGGGATGAGCTTGACTGTGGCTCTATTTGCGCAGTTGCGGCAAACGAGAAAAAGTTCAGTGACGAGCAGACTGTAATTTTATGGCAGCACGGTGTTTACACAGCTCACTCATCAGTAAGTCGTCGGCGGGTGGCCTGCGGTCTGCGGTCGTGGCACGCTACTGCAGGGTATTAGTCTGCCCGCGGCTCGGTCAGTCGACCGTCAAATAACGTATCACGATCCGACCGACGTTAATCGGCCGCCGTAATTTGTGTAAATATGTGTCAGTCATTGGAGATCCGACGGCGGCGGCTGAACGTGCCCGAAATGGCACTTGATCTGCTGTCTGCAGGGACTGCTGCGCCAATCGATCGACCGTCGGTCTGTAGTCTGCAGCCGGTCCTCGGCGAGTTGCTGGTGGCGAATTCAGGACTAACCCTAGCACTGAGCGTCGACGTCCGTTTATCGCGCAAACCACCACGCACCAGTGAATATTGTTTATGACAGCAAGCGTCGACAGTACGCCGAAGAGAACGCAACAGAATTTAATTTAATTGTACGCACTGGTAAATCCGAAGCCGAAGTAACTAATGATAATAGACGCCGCTCAACGTATTATACTGTTGAAGCTAACTACAGACGAAGCATGGCGTGGCCTGTCTGCGATAGCAGAGCTACTTGTTACTTAACGCATGCAAATATCAATAGCAGATGGGGGGTGGTTCGTACTGGTTGATTGTCCAAAGTCATTATCCGTATACTGGTTGTCTAAACACTGCTGGTGTCGCCCCCTATTGTTGTACAGCGTAATACATAGTCGATCATCAGCGGCGTTGGTGTTAAATTGTTTATCTCTACATTGTCCATTGTCTAGTGATGATTAAGTCCGTCACTTTGGACTGACGGAATCTCGTATATCGATTCCAGGAGATAACATGGGATAGTAGCCCCCCCCCTGTGGAGTCCAAGGAAAATATGTATAACACTCCTAGAGATACTCCCCCGGAAATTATCCCCTAGAGAAAATCCCGGAGGTCACTCCGCGGAGTGTAACAACATTCTGAAAGCGAAAATTTAAAAACTGGCGCTAATCGGTAGTCGTGACCATCTCCGACGGTCCGACCCACGAGGCGGGGTCCTTACCCTAACCGACCCACGGTGGCTACCGCCTGGGGATTTTCTCTACGGGGTAATATCCGGAGGGAATTCCTCCCGCGGGGGTAATCTTCAGTTATCTCGTATATCTGTATTGTTTCGTTATCCATTAACTCCGCTTGCTACAGTAATAAATAATCTTTATTTGCATTTTTGTTGCACTTAGCTATGTTACAGCGCAACTTAGGCATAGGCGGCGCCGTCCGTCCGTTTATTTGTCCGTCCGTCACAAACCGATAACGTGTGAAAAAATAGGCTACACATAGGATCACGTGGGTTGCATCATTGGATAGCCCAGGTTTTCTAGTTTTTTTCAGGTCAACTTTCATACCTTAGGATTCGAAAACACCGCTAGCGAGGGCTTCAAATGAGACTATAGTGAGTAAAAATGGCGAAAATTGCAGATTTAGACCAATAAATCGTTATATCGCGGAAACTATAACAGTTAGGCACATAATAATTACAATGGAAGACTAATAGAAAATCGCATACGGGATTTCGATCGATACCAATTTCGGTCACCTTGAATGACCTTGATCGACCGTAAAGCACCACCTTACCCTATGTAGCTTTTTCAGGAGCTTGCTGTACTACGGAACTGAATGAAGATAGGTCAAAGGTCAAGGTTGCCGTGTTTCATAAATCCAAGACACGAAGTGCATCATAACCGATGAACAGGTTGTCGTATCGTCTTTGAACTCGTTGCTGATGAGACGTGATTTCTACAGACCGCTAAAGGCCCGTTTACATAGCGCATCGAGCCATGCATGTCCGGATTATTAACACGTTGACACCCAATAGGGCCTACTTGTTAAGCCGCTGCTCGCGATAGCGAGAGCGGCCTAGTGCATCGGAGCTGTCCATCTGTTTGTCCGTCTGTCTGTCGCCAAAATGCAAAAAACGCGATTTTCGCAAAAACTAAGCAATTTAGAGCTATGATGTTAACTTGTGTATAAACTGCAGTTTTTTGCATTTATATTTGCAGTTTTTTAGCCTACATTTCTGAGTTATTACAGCAAAACTGCCTTTTTGGACTGCCTTCTCGAATCATTCGTCCTAACCTGACTTGATCATGCTAATCAGTTTTTAGTCTTTTTCCACTTAAATTTTCTGTTTGATTCCACATAGTAGACTAATCTGGGTACCTGTCAGTTTTTGATGGCACGTAGAATACACAGTTGCATCATCATTGTAATGGGGAGGGGAGTGGTACTCTCCTAATTCAGACCCTACCTAGTTTGGTCCTCAAACTTGTGTTTGGCAAGGTAAACCTGAACTCATGTTGTGTACCAATTTCTCAGTCGCTAGTTTCAACGGTTGCAGAAATAAATAGGGGGGTCCCAAATTTTTTCGGATGCTCTCCTAACCAAGACCCCCACAAATTTTGGTCCAAAACGTCGTTTTTACCGCGCGATGCTATGCAAGCGCGGTCTATGCTGTCATGCAGTGTCTGTCCGTCTGTCACGTTCGTGGATCACGTCAAAACGAATAAACGTATCTTCGAAATTTTTTCACTCTCTGGTAGCGACACCATTCTAGTTTTTCCATACCAAAGGGGGTGCCGATATTCTGACGGGAACCCTCCTACCGTGGGCGTCGAGTGCAAGGGGGTATGATAAAATGACGATCTTTTCATAAATATCTCGCTGTATCTCAGAAACGGCTATATTTAGATGGGCACATGCAGCGAGACAATTTATAAGCATCAAATTATCTTTCCATCCATATAACATTTAGCGTGATTGCCCCAGGGGCGTTTCCAGGGGAAACAAAAATGTGGTAAAAATAGCGATTTTTGGACTTACGCATTGACTTAAACATCGCATAACTCGGAAACTATTGAAGATAGATAGGTACATGTTGTGAGGGGTTTAGCAAGCATTGAATTGTCTTTCAATCCATGCAACATATTGCATGATAATCGCAGGGGCGTTTCCAGGGAAACAAAAATGTGGGCTGCTGTACGTGAAAACGGCGATTTTTTTGCACTTGCGGTTCGAATAACTGGGAAACTGTTGAAGATAGATGGGTACATGCTGCGAAGGGTTTAGCAAGCATTGAATTGTCTTTTTATCCATGCAACGTTTTGCGTGATTGCCACAGGGGCGTCCCCAGGGCAAACAAAAAATGAAGGCGGGGGTACGTAAAAACGACGATTTTTTTGCAATTGTGGTTCGAATAACTGGGAAACTGTTGTAGATAGACAACTGACACACTAAATGCGCCGTATCTTCCGAACGCGAAGGCCTACGAACTTCAAACTTGGCAGACGGACGGAGCCTAGATTTGCGAAAGTCACCATATTAATCCTTCTACTTAGAGCAGCTTTCATCGACTAACCAAAATACTCAACAACACGCGGCATCGCGCGGCCTCTCTGCGATAGCTGAGCTTCTTGTTGAGTAAGCTAGATCGAAGCCCAATTTGTGTACCAAATTTGAAGTTGCTAGCTTCAACGGTTGCAGAAATACGTAGGGCGTCCCATTTTTTGGATGCTCCCCTAGCCCAGCCCCCTTCCAATTTTGGTCCTAAACGTTGTTTTGGCAAGCAACAGCCCGTACCCAAATGGAGTAAAAATTTTGTGACGACGCAACGGTGTGTTTCAAGCAAAAAAGCAATATTTGTATAGCAAAATTTGGGAATTTGGGGGTGAATGGGGCCAAGGGGTCAAAATTTCTAGTCGAAAATGTCAAATGGCATTTGGAATCGCCGACCCTGATTTGCCTATTCACTATGCAACTTTTATGGGGCTAGGATGATGATTAAGGGTAGTTTACTCTTGAGCGCCCCATTGTTAAACATTTTCAGGCGAAAAAAACTCCCCCAGTGGATGGATTTGTACCAAATTTGGTTTAGAGGGTCCTCTCGCGGACATAATCAATTGTGCGGAATTTTGTTGCAGTCGGCTCATGGGTTTCGTTTCTGTGAGGAGTCAAAATTCGCCATTTCCCATTGACTTGGCCGGTCGCCGATAGCACAGTGCTGGCGCTACCGCGCAGCTTGTGATGTCCCACATTTTCTGCCTTAGAAAAGACACATGTACAGCTGTAGTAAGCCAAGGCAAAATTGCTTTGGCAATTGGGCTGTCTGCGCTATCGATACTTATCACATCAATGACGTCACTCAACACGTCACTGAGAAATACTGGATGAGGAAGGCACACTCCTAAAATCAATTTATCAAAAAGTGACATTTCACCAGAGCGACTGTACCATTCAAGATCCCGTTTCTCGAAAAAGCTGATGGTGAGCGTCGGAGTTTCTTGGAATAGAAAAACTAATATCTTCTTCGTTAATTTAATCAGCCACAGAAAACAAAAGTTTGACCAGAACTGTTACATTGATCTGTTGAAGATTTCCTTACTGGTTGAATGACGTAGACATTATCCGGGCAGTGAATTTGAATTTCTGCAAGAGTGTTTGTCACACCGTGCAAAAGTGACGTAACAGTTTCTATGACAGAACACTCCAGACTTCATAGCTGCTGATGAATGGGGATCACATTTTCCATATCGTAATCCTTTAGACTACTGCATTTGGGATGCAGGATTTGTGTACGAAGGCCGACGACTACCGTTTGCAAGTCTACAGGACCTGAAAGAGGCAATGAAAAACAAATGAGACAGTTCGAAAATTTATTACACAATGGAAAAATGACTGAATGCGGTTAGAAAGCGGAATGGAGGCGCGATTCAGCACATTTTCCGCTAATCGCTGTGACATGGATATCGATCTCATGCAGTGAGACGTGTTGAAATTATTGGTTAGGCCTATTTTGTACTCTTCGGACACCCAATGCTCTTTTGCGTATTTCTCTGTCAAAACAATAGCGTATAACGTCATAATTTGTTATACTGTTCAAATGTTATTTCCTTTCGTTTGAATTCTATTGTTGAGCAGTACATCATCGCAAACTTTTGGACGTTTTTATGTACGAAGTCAATTACCGTAAACAACGGTCGGACGTCTTATGTGAGCAGTCATTTCAACTGTCGTATTTCACCGGAAGGACTTCCTGTGTGATGGTGATGCTGAGTACGACCTGTTAGCAATAGCGAAGTTTCCTGTACTTTTAAATAGTACTCTTGAATTTTGATACTCGAGTTCTTAGCGCTTGTATTTGCAAGTGGAGTATCTGTTACGAAGATAAAAAATAAAGCTTAATTTTGCCTTGCTTCATAGAAAAAATACACGTATTCTGTATGTTATTATTAGGCATTCCGTAGGCCAGAAATGTGACGGGACGCGTACTGCAACGGGGCTGTTTCTGTAACGAAACCTTTTAGAGCTTTAGAGCAGTGGTCATTCGAGGTCATTTGGATGATGTTACGACATGATGAATAAAAACGACGCCAATATCGACTACTGGACATTTGAGTAGCCTATGCATCTGTATACACGTTTTACTCTTCGTACCGTATTACTGCGGCTATATTTTTTTCTAGACGTAATAAAGATAATAAAAATTATTACAAGTGCGTCAGTAGAACTGACACAAACCCGCCATTCGCATTCGACATAGCTTTTTTCGGGCAAGGTTTCACGGGGTTTCTACAGGGGGTACACGGACGGTTAAAAAGGTACGTACGCTGCTTAT
>Ga0209149_1000666_pt1 | contig 15032 bp, 12 predicted proteins | sample WorMetTyACAVOLI2_FD_187423 | JGI IMG/M metagenome (GOLD analysis project Ga0209149, IMG submission 187423) | Marine gutless worms symbiont microbial communities from Max Planck institute for Marine Microbiology, Germany - Olavius algarvensis... ... | reverse complement strand
CTCACAGATCTGGAACTCACTACCAGACACAGTCGTTTCGGCACCAACACTGCGGTCGTTCCAGCACCAATTGAAAACTTTTTTATTTCAACGATCCTTCATTTATTAGCACTGTAATAGTGGTCTGGCAGTAACATTTGTTACTTTGGTCACTTTAATCCTTTTCTGATTGATTGATTGATTGATTGATCTCAGATGATAAACGATGCAAACGTCGTATTTTGTAGCACACAGCTCGCTGGTGTCTCTGAGCTCTGCGTCGTCACCAGTCTGCACAATGGTAGGAGATACGTCCAATATTATCTTCCTCTCTGTTTGCTGACGTTATGTGCAGTTGCGTCCGTGTGAAACATCTGCTGTGCGATTTAACCCTTTAGAGTGCATTGAATAATATGAAGTTGGTACACTGGCCGTTGATGGGTGGGCTGTTACATTTGGTACAGCAAGGACGGGACTGGGCGGAGCCGCAGCCCGCCCAGTCCCCTTCTTGCTCTACCAAGTGTAACAGCCCACCCATCAACGGCCAGTGTATTGATTACCGTATTTCTGTATAATGTCCGTTGCTCTGCGGTTTTAATGTGGACATTAAAGGGTTAATTCTCAGCAGATTTTTGCATTTGCGACTTTGAATTAATCTATCGTCTCATAATCTATATAAATTCGGTAACTGTTTTAACAAGAGATGTAGCTGTCGCTAACAAGTCGCGCTCAGCATCATTTGACAGTCCTTCCAGTCGAATGCGCACATGCGCAGAATGTCTGTTACCGTATGTCAAATTACTTACGTACAATGTAGGCCTACTCACGCGAAACATCGCAGAAGCGGCGGATGGTGTGTAGCTAACAGCAGCGCGACCTCATGAGTCTTCACGAAAGAATAGTGCACTTATGTTATTTGTCTGTATGCAATAAGCACGAACGCATGCTTATTACGTGCGGTTTTTCTAGGCGCAGCTTTCCAGGGTTATGATGAGGAGTTTCTTGCGACCTAGGGTATGAAAGTTGATCTCAAACACTAGACTCCCTGGGCTACCTGTCGGTCAAAATCGCATGATCCTACGGTCGTTAGTTTTGATGCATTACAGGCGTGTGACGGACAGACATGTCGCACTGTGGTATAGCTGAGGGCGACAAAAATGATATGAGCGTTGTTATCATTGTAATAACTAACATGCAGATTGTATACAATAACAACGTATTGTTTACTGTTGTAGACGGAGGAAGTTCAGGTCCAGGAGGTAATTTACTATATGCGGATTAATCCGAAAATCTGGACTCGAATGTCGAATCCCGGACCACTTTCGGTTGAAATTTTGGCGTTGGCGGAGGTTTGCGCTCTGTGAGTGCTCCAGTTGTTTTTGTTGCTGTTGTTAGATACAAAGCAGTACAGTGTATTAGGTGGCTTCTGCACTGTCACTGTTATCATATCTCAAACGAAACCGAAAATTTTAGGTTTACGATTTAAATTTAAGAACATTCATTATTAACTTGATAATGAATTGTATGTAACAACAGCAACAAAAACAACAAAAGCATGCACTCAGAGAGCGCAAACCTCCTCCGACGCCAACATTTCAACCGAAAGTGATACGGGATTCGAATCCGGATTTTCGGATTAATCCATATCCAGATATCTATGGGATCTGTCCCGAAAATGTTGTGAATGCATTATCTTATCGGCATGAGTTATTTCGCCAAGTGTGATACAAATCGGCCGTTGATTGTATGAGAAATGCTAACAAATATCCAAAAATTCCCTATTCCGCAATGTTGAAGAAAATGAAAAAGTGATCCGGAATCCACACGCGGATCCGGATCACCAACAAAAGTTAACTACTTCTGGAGGGTCACCCCTTTCCTATGCCTGCCCAGTTTGGTCGACGTCCGTTTCCGCGTTCGTCCGTTATCCTGTTTACAGAATGACAGACATACAGACAGACAGAACGATCACATAACCTCCGCCTCGTCGGCGGAGGTAACGATATTAGTAGCAGTAGTAATAGTTGTAGTAGTAATAACTAAACCGTGATCATAGAATGCAAAGCTCCGCCAAGGCAAGTATCTCAAACAAAAGTGATCCGGCATTCGAATACGGATTTCCGGTTTAACTCAGATTCGAATCCTGATGTTTGCTGGATCGCTTCCAAAATGTTGTGGATTTATTATCTTGTCGACGTCAGTCATTTCGCCGAGTGTCATGAAAATCCACCAGTGACTGTATGAGAAATGCTAACATCCTATATTCTTAAGTAATGAGGGAAGTGGAAAAGTGATGCGAAAGTTAATCAGTTTTTCCGATTGGTAGGCCCGATCACTATACCAAGTTTCAATGAAATCGGCTGATTACTTTTGCAGTAATGTTGCACACTGACAGAACTTACGATCAAAGGGCAGACAAACCGCACTGATGAATAATATGAAGTTGGTACACTGGCCGATGATGGGTGGCCTGTTACATTTTGGTACAGCGAGGAGGGGACTGGGCGGCGCCGCAGCCCACCCAGGCCCCTCCTCGCTGTACCAAATGTAACAGCCACCCATCAACGGCCAGTGTACCAATCACCGTATTTCTGTAGGCTATAATGGTGCGTTGCTCTGCGGTTTTAGCGTGGACATTAAAGGGTTAATGCTCAGCAGATTTTTGCATTTGCGACTTTGAATTAATCTATCTAGCATAACCTCCGCCTGCCTTGGCTTGGCGGAGGTAATAATAATAAAATGTTTCTTCAGTTTGGCACAGAAAATACAATGCGCTGTCGCTAAGCCGTGAGAGGTGACAACAAAATAATCACTTAGATAACAATGTCTTCAGTAAACTGCTGTCTTGTTTCTATTTGTTTATGGTATTTAGTGATGAGACGTGTTTACTTTCCAGCAGTTACCATATTAACAATCCAGTTGTTTCGATTTCAGATCCAGAAACTACGCCAAGAATTAGCCGCTGCGCAGTTTGAGATCGTTTCTCTCAGCAGTCATCTAAACACGAATGTAATTACTAATTACATCTCTGCGTACTTGATTTCGTTATCTTCGTGTGTTTTTTTGACCGTGACCCTGAAATAAAGTTGAATCGAATCGAATTTAATTGAATTTATCTCACTTTCAGTTTTTTTCGCTCTTTACTGTTGACCGCTATAGACTGCGTTGGCGCCCCAATGAAGAATTTACTATTACAAAATTATACAGCAACAAATGGTATTAATAATAACAGTAATAATAATAATAACAGTGAATTTATATAGCGCGTTTTTTTGTAAAAGAACCGCAAACGCGCTGCGTGTGCTAGCCTAGTAGGAAGAGAAGAGAAAGGTTCTGAGGTGGTGCTTAAAAGATGAAAGAGAAAGACTACTCTGTCTCTAAGGTAAGCAGGAAGTGAGTTCCAATTCGAAGGGCCGGCATATGCAAATGAACGTCCATATTAAAACATGTGACAGTCGTTAACCCTTTAGAGTGCAAACGGAATTATAGTGTCACATCGAATAATATAAAGTTGGTACACTAGCCGTTGATTGGGGGGCTGTTACACTTGGTAGAGCACGGAGGGGACTGGGCGGGCTGCGGCCCCGCCCATCCCTCCTCGCTGTACCAAATGTAACAGCCCACCCATTAACGGCCAATGTACCAATCACCGTATTGCTGTATAATGGTCCGTTGTTGTGCGGTTTTAATGTGCCCATTAAAGGGTTAACAATGATAAGTTACGGTTTGCTGTATGACGTACAGGCTCAGGTCGTGCTGGCGTTTGAGCAGAGTCTGACCAACATGACTCAGAGGCTACAGCAGCTGGCTTTAACCGCCAACAAGAAGGTCGGCACTTTAACTTGTCAATGAAGTGCTAACAATGTGAGTGCGACAGAATTCACTGTCTTATCTAAGATATGCTGGTGGTTCGGCGTTGATTCGGTGTCACTTAGAGAATCCGACCAGTAAGACTACATCTTCAGCAATCTTCAAAGACTTTCTTGGAGACATGTATGAGACCACCGGCTAGTCCAGGAAAACCTGAAAATGGCTGTTATCATAGTCATGTGTGTATCTATTGAATGACGATGATGATGATGACGACGACGGTAAGAATAACGACATCTACAGCAGCAATAAAAGGCAGAATACGATCTTATGTATAGCTAACTCAGCAGCCAAACTAGTCTAGCACAAACTAGTCGAGCACACAGATGAAAAACACGATGAGACATTTAATAGTAAGACAAAAAGCTAATATAAGAAATCACGAAATCACGATTGTGTTAATTTTGGGAAGACAGTGACATTGTTCCAGTATGCAAGAAAACATCTTTATTTACCATCAAGATGGTATAGTACAGTTTAATAAGATAGTTAAATAAAATATACAACTTAACTAACAAACATACTATGGAACACAGCAGTCCGAACGCACATGCAATCCGATACACAAATAGACTCGCGAGAAGATAAATGCATTTTGGTAGCTGGTAATATCACAAAGTATAATAACTTACATACGCAAGAGTCATTTGACAAGAAGGTTCTCACACTTAATTTTGCCCGAACAGTTTTCGGTGCGACGAGCCAAAGTGATACTTGGTAGAACTCCTGTTGACAATACTTGACAATGTCGCCCGAAGTTCGTAAGTTTAAAACCTGTTCTGTTATCTTAAATGAGCTACTGACGGACAGACTAGCTATAATCATCATCATCATCATCATCATCATCATATGAATAATATGAAGTTGGTACACTGGCCGTTGGTGGATGGGTTGTTACATTTCGTAGGCACAGCCCGCCCAGGCTCCTCCTCGCTGAACCAAATGTTACAGCCCACCCATCAACAGCCAACGCCAATCTCACAAAACAATGCAGTTCACAAACCTCAAACGATCAGTGTTGGTAGCAGTGCACATTATGATGATAACACGGTATGCCGTCTTCACAACACATATGGCCGAGTGTATACTACTATAAAGCAAGCCTCATATTGGCATGAATTTTGTTCTCGCAATTCCCCACAATAGGCCTACGGCGTGCCAAGTCGTGCCATTTTCGTGGCACGAAGTCTGTCAAGACAGAAAGTGACGCATAGTTTGCACCATGTCGTGCCATGTCATGCCGTCTGTCACGCATAAGTTACGAACTGTTCACGAAATGCATGACACCAAAAACTTACAATTTGGTCAATTTGTCAATTCGCCACGACATGGCACGCACTACTTCACCTAACCGCATGACCACGCACACTGTCACGAGTTCTTCCCTCATTGGCACGTCAAATTGCGTGCAGTGGCGTAAACCCCTTGTCGTGCCAGTGTGAGGCTTGCTTAAAACTGATGCCTCACAGCCATAAACCACCTGGTGGACGCCACGTTGCACTGCAGGACGTGGAGCTGAACGAACTTCGAGCGACGATCAATTCGCTTCGTCAGCAGAGCAACGCTAATAAGATCGTGGACAAGGGTCGTAGTCGGTCGCCAGCTGGTTCGTCGAGTTCCGGTAGCAGCAAGTTTGGACGTCATCATCAACAGCGTCATCATGGATCGTCAGACAGCGTCAAGAGTGACTCTGGTCTGACGACGAGAAAGCCGCACGTCACTGCTGCTGCGAGCGGCGAACGCTCAACCAAGAAACACAAAAGCTGGGTTCGTTTAACCCTATACGGTGCCCCTGCAATGTCTTTGACGTGATAGTGTCACCTTAATCAGTACATTGTTACTTACTCTGATGAACAAATTAAAATCGCACCGCAGCGTGACGTTACACAGAAAATATAATACGGTGATTGGTACACTGGCCATCGATCCTGGTCTTTAGCTCACTGGTTAGCGGTTATCCACTTGGCATGCTTGATTGTGACAGCAGCGATAAAAAATAACATGTTCGTCTACGTAAAATTGTCGTTGGCTTAACACGACTGCGCACCGTCGTATCTCTCAGACGCGTGCAAGTCGGCGCCTGAGGCCAGTCGCCGTCTCCGCTCGTCTGGCGCCATCACATGCGTCATACCGTGGTCCAGAACTCGTCTGGGCGACAGGACGTTGTTTGATGTCGCCGGACCGCGGCTTTGGAACAAGCTGCCTGCTTCACTGCGGTCATCTGACAGTCTTTGCCAATTCAGAAGACAGTTGAAAACGTTTTTTATTTGTAATTGTAGGTTGCGGCGCATAGTGACTCTTGCTTTTAGGTGCGGGATATAAATATTCTTACTTACTTACTTACTTATATACGACAGACTCGGTTTAAATGAGCTAATTTCATTTTGCAATTTGTTGTCGGTCTACTTGTATGTGTAGGTTGAATGTGCCACTATATTCACATTGGTCTAGCCATGCAGTTGGTGAAACTGTTAACTGTTTTGGTGTTGATGGTTAAGGAGGGCCATACTGCGAAGGAGCGTAGGCGAGGTGCTCATCTCCATTACATAGGCTGTTGAGCCCGTAAACCACTACTGTATGTGACATATGGCCAGTATGACGCCAGATCTACGGTTACCTTCCAGTCTATGCTGGTACTCCTTGCGCCTACCGACGGAAAGATGGCCAGGCTGCGTTGACCTGGATGGCTGGTCACATACCGAGATAGTTTACCCGCCCGAAGACGGTCACCCATCCAGATACTAACCGGGCCCAGCGTAGAGTAACTATGTTGATCGAGACTAACGCGTTACCACTAAGCTAAACCCCATGGTGTGGCTGAGTTAAAGGATACCACTGTATGCAAAAAACTTTTGTGACTAAAACACCTATAATGTTGTTAATCAAAATTCAGTTGTATTTGATGCTCTGCTTTCGGACTGTCTCGTTTTACAGCTGGGCTCGTTCGGCAAGGCGTTGTCGTGGCGAAAGAAACGAACCGGTTCAGCGTCCGACGCCGAATCGGAAACGTCGAGTTTATACGTCGACGCATCACTAACGCTCAACAGCCGTCGCAACCTGCACTCGCCGCCAGATGCTGCCGCCATCAGAGCGTCGTTATCTTCCGCCTTCTCGTTTGTGTTTTCGCTTTATGATTCCACACTTTAACAGCAGTTTACGTGAGACGGATTAAGTGAGATTAGTCTTTCGCTGAGACCAAAGACTGAGACCAAACGGCTCAACTTTGGTCTCAGTCCGGAGTTGAGATTAACCAATCACCGTAGCGCAAACTCACTAACGTCATCGCTGGCGTCATCGGCGACTCATCGCTAATATCGCCGTATTTATTTGTTTATTTTTAAATTGGGGAAAAAGTTAAGTAATTTTCGTTCATCAAAACTTAACCTCTAACTGATTAACCTATCTTGTGCATGCACAATCAACCGGTGAGTTAATTAGCTTTGGATTTAGCGATCGCTAAATCGGAAGTTTGGCCTCAGCGAAATGCTGAGACCAAACAAAAAACGACTTTGCTTTTTGGCTGATCTTCGGTCTCAGTCCGAGTTTAGGACTCAGCGAAAGACTAATCCAAAAAGTGAAATAACCAAATGTTTCAAAAATTGACCTACTTTTATAAACCGCTATAACTCATTGAAATTCTAACGGATTTTCGTAAATTTTTACATGTAATATTACTAATTCGTCAGCTACTAAAACCACTTTTTCCACTTCATTTGAATTCTATGCAGTGAAGGAAATGACGCATGGCGCACGTCATATACATAGCGCGGGTTGTGCTATCGTGCGGTGTCGGTCTGTCCGTCTGTCTGTTTGTCATGTTCTTGCATTGTATGGAACTTTTTTCACCATCTGGTAGCGCCGTCATTCAAGTTTTTCCAAACGTTATGACAATATTCAGACGGGGAACCCCTAACGGCGGCGTCGAATGCAGGTATAGCGTGTGAAAAATCTCGATTTATCTTGGGCCATAGTTGCAACGGAGTACTATGCGATCTATCGAATAGTGTTATATCCAATGATCTTGAGTAACTTAGCAAAATTTCCAATGACATGGAGCGTCGCGCGGCCTCTCTGCAACAGCTGAGCTTCTTGGTGTAATCCTGACAATGACTGTGACGTCTGTCTAATATATGAAAGGGAGTCATGTACTAAGGCAGTTAGTAGTGTACTAGGGAATAATTTGTGAAGCTTTTTCGATTGTTCACGTCGTTGAAGCGCCTATAAGTGAATCGGTCCGCCCCTGCAGTCCCCTTTTTATGGTACCAAATGTAACAGCCCATCCATCAGCGGCCAGTGTACCAAGTGTAGATGTCTGATAAGGAAAGTGGATGTTGGTTGTTGTTTGTAAACAAAGCTTGCCGACGATGAGCATCAACGACGTGGATGATGATGGGATAAACTCGCTGCAGCAGCAGCTGCGTGAGAAAGAACTGCGTCTGACTGACGTCCAGCTCGAAGCCCTCTCATCAGCACACCGACTTCAGCAGATGCAAGATGCCGTCAAACTACTTAAGGCCTGTCATGATTATACTTATAACTTAAAACGTTTACAGGATTAACAAGAGCACTCAGAGAGCGCAAACCTCCACCAACGCCAAAATTCGAAACAAAAGTTATCGGGAATTCGAATCCGGATTTTCGGATTTCGGATTAATCCGGATGCGGATCCGGATGTCCGTCGGATCTGTCCCAAAATGTTGTGGAGGCATTATCTTGTTGGCGTCAGTCATTTTGCGAAGTATGGTACAAATCGGCCGTTGATTGTATGAGAAATGCTAACAAATGTCCAAAAATCCCATATTCCGCAACGACGAAGAAAATGAAAAAGTGATCCGGAATCCACACGCGGATCCGGATCGCCGCCAAAAATTGATCACTTCTAGAGGGTAACCCCTTGCCTATGGCTGCCAAGTTTCGTCGAAGTCCGTTTCCGCTTTCGTCAGTTATCTTGTTTACAGAATGACAGAACGAACGATCACATAACATCCGCCTTGTCGGCGGAGGTAACTATGGCTGGTAGCGATTAAATGTTTTAAATAGTTAACTTTCTCAAAATTAATGATTAATTAATAGGCTAGTTAATTTTAGTTAAAGAACACTTTTCGGAGTTTAATCAAAATTTTTTCAGTGTAAAGGGTTAAATTTTAAATGTTGTATGACGGCTGAATTGTTTTCGTTATTTTACGTGGTCGGTTATATAGGGTGAAATAGTGTCGTTGCGCAGCAGCAATGAGCGGCTCAACCAGCTCGTCGCGCGCAAAAAGATGAGTAAGTCGACCGTCGGCCTGTCTCAGCAACATCGTCAGCAGCAGCAGCAGCTTCACAATGACACTCGATCCGCTTCCGTGCAACACATTACACTCGGCGATACAAATATCGGTTTGTAAGATTATTCCGTGAAACCAAAAACGGATGGGACAAAAAAACCGCCGGAAGTAGTCTATAGAATCCGTGCTGGAATAACTGCGTTTGTTGCTTTGATTTCTTTTATTTATTATGCACCCTTCCAGGTAGAAGGTCGCATACGTTACGCATTACATTTTTTGTCCGTCCAGTTCTAGCTTATAACTCAGGTACAGAAGGTTATAATATTCAAATTTGGTTTAAAGGCAATTGTAACTCCTATGGCGTTCTTAGCCGAAGAGGTCAAATGTCAATGTCAAGGCAAGCCTCATAAAGTTCAGATATGAAATGTCCCATCACTGACGAACATACGTGATCTTCAACTTTGGTAGAAATATCGTCCGCACAGTATGCCAAGAAGTTTCAAAGTTCAAACGTTAAAGATCAAGTTCACAAAGTCAACGACTAGTTGTACACCCGTCTGTCTCATCTTGGCTTGCAACTTAAGACTTGAAGGTGGCAGAAAAGTTCAAATATCACGCACAGATCTTCTAAGATACGCCTTAATTTTTAGGCCAATACGTCAAAGGTCGAAGTCGCCATGCTTCACACAGCTTACATGTAGGTACAAAACGTTCTATAACTTATTGAAGATATGCTCGTATGATTCTTAAACTATGAAATGTGTGAGAACATGCACAGTTGAAAGTTTAAGATCGTTATATCGCTGTCCGCCTGTCTGTCACACTCGGGCTCACTATAACTCAAAAATGGAAGGTCACAGAAAATTTAGTGCTATGTCATTTCGAGGTCAACAAATTGAAGATATACATGTAGATCACGACACCTCACGAAGCTAAGACCGTAAACGCACCAACGGATGGGCGTAATTGCAGATCGATCAACAGGCCATACGTTTCTAACATAACCTTTTCTCAAAATTTTTGGCCACCATAGCATTGTAAATATTTCGCATTTTTTGTCGTTGCTTGTAATTTGATGTATAGTTTTAGTTGTTGTGCGCGGTTGTGAATATTTTTGTATCCGTGATGCATGCGTAGCAGACATCATACGTTAACCCTTTAATTGCCACATTGAAACCGAAAAACAACGGACCATTATACATCAATCAGCAATATGGTGATTGGTACACTGGGCGTTGATGTGTGGGCTGTTACAATTTTTACAGCGAGGAGGGCCCATGGGCGGGCTACCAAATATAACAGCCCATCCATCAACGGCCAGTATGTATCAACTTCATATACTATTCGATGTGGCACTATAATTACCTTTGCACTCTGAAGGGTTAATGTTTCATCAGGTTTCCTGCTAAGTGACAGCTCCAGTTCAAGTCGCTGCCTGCAACCAGTCAAGCTGTTTGTTCAGCTGCGACCTGATGTGAATTCGACAAAACAAGTCAGTACACTATTTCGCCTTGCATTTTGTATGATTCACCATCACATGGTAGCGAAGAAAAATAAACAAAATACACTACACTTCGGGAGGCGGACATTTCGAACACATGCTGTAAATTTATCTGCATAGACATACGAACAAGCAGATAACATTGCTGGTAGACATTTATTGAAATTAAACGTGATTGCGCCATAATAGTGAGTTTAATAACTTTCTCTTGTAAAGTTGTGCAGTTGCGCATTCAAGTTTCGCAAGGTAAGTGCGGCAACAGACTTGAGATGAGGTGGTCGTTTTAATACCAGCTTCCTCAGCAGTAGACCTGAGAATACAACAGTGAAAGAATTATTGAAATTGGTCTACATTTGCCAAAGTTATGGCAAAAATAAAAGTGGCACCTTTTTTGAGACACAGTGTATATAGAAACTTGTCACACCATATAGATATAATATTAGACGACGTTGCCCAGATCCGATACTTAGACATAAACGTAAAGCGTATACACAAGATTTTCTGGCATTAGTAGGCATGTTTTTTTTGCTTGAATTGAATAAACATGTGTTACTGTGCACAGAACACGTGATTTATTATGCCATAATGTTTTAAGACGTTCACCTGAATGCTTTTGCTTGTCATCTCTCAGCTGATTAATGTCAAAATGCATATGCAATAGGTCGACAGGATTCTGATTGGCCAGATCTGCGTTGACAGTAAAGCGGACTGGGAAACTCTTCAGGATATAATTTTCAACGTTTTCAAAGTAAGTCGTTGCAGTTAGAGTTTTAATTGAAGTATTGTTTAGGTTTAATGGACTGAATGTATTGTTAGAGAAAATACGGTGCATTAAACATATGTAAACAATACAGTGTCACTGTTGTACCCGGTACAAATATTTTTGGTCTCTTATTTCAGAGTTCAATCAATGATTTCTTGATTATCAACTCTGTAAAATGCAGCATATACTGATCTCAGTGTGTGTGTGTGTGACGGTGTATGTCCGTTTCTCTGCAAGGTAACTCATGAACGCGTTGATGGATGTAGACGAAACTTGTCAGACATGGGCAAAGAGTGACCCTCTGGAAGTGCTTAAATTTTGGCGTTGATGCAATTCCGGATATGGATCCATGATCACTTTTCCATTTTCCTTGACAATTGCGAATTAACGATTTAGGGCAGTTTACGTTTTCTAGCATCTGTCATATAGTGATCGATGTATTTTTTTGCAGCTGCAGTGCGCAGGTGCAGAGGTTTGTGTCCCCTGTCGGACAGAGTTTAATACTTATGGAGTTGAACATGATGAAAGATGTTTTGGAAGTGCACAAAATATACATTAGGTTTACATCATGAAAGCAAACCTGCTATTTCAGTATGGCTGTTTTGTTGCAGGAATATCTGGTCTGCTTAGAACGAGAAGACGTTGGATTTGGGCTGAGTGAAGACAACATTAAAAGATTTAATGTCGGCGAGGCTGTGTACGGTCCAGGTTTGTTGCACGGCTTAGTCGGCAACTGGCTAACAATTGACAAGTCACAGACTTTTTGAATAATTACTGTCAGTACCATTAGCCAATATTCATTAACAGAAAACGAAACGAAAAAGAAGCCAAAAGCAGGTTTGGCAGTGCCAGGAAAAGTCGTTGGTGTGGGTTATGCTGGCAGATTACGTCAGTGGAAAGCGGCAAAGCACTGAAGGCACGTGAATCGAGGCGCCAAAGCCTGGATGTGGAGATAGGTGTCTACAGGGGCCCAGAAAGGTTTTTTTCTCGAAGCGCGTGTTTAGGGGTCGACTGAAAATGCAAGATCTGACAAAAACGGACCACAAATAATTAGGGACCTGACATTGCAAGGCCTGACAATGACGGAGCAAATCGTCTCACGCTGAAGTTATGAGTGTTCGCAAGCATGGGTACGGTACTTACTGTATTTAAACCGACGTAGGAAAACAAAATGTTGGCCTACAGCAAAGCACGAACGCTAGCTTATACGTGGCACTTTTGGGTCGATACAGCTCGGCAGCTGTTGAGATTTTTAAAATAATATTTCACCAGTTTTGTTAGGTTCAGGTTGTCTTGTCATGTGTATTTGATTCTGTGAAATCGTTTACTTACTTATTTACTTGTGCTTGATGCAGATGTGCCGAAACCAGAACTGCTGCCTTGTGGATACCTTGTCGGTGACGTCAACAGCATATCGATTATGCTCAAAGGTTCTGCATGTTTGTGTGTGTTGACTTTAGCGATACCTTACTGACAGTGTCTCCTAATGAACAATAATTTTCATGTTTTGTGTCGCACTAGTTGGTCGTCTGTATGGTTGTCTGTTGTTGCCATTAACGTAACTCGAGAACACGGGTTGATTGTTTACAAAATCTGGAACATTAACAATATACCTCGCAATGACAAGATCTTCGATCGCCTCAACTAGAAAACTGGAAAAATAGCTCGACGAAACTTATCGATCCACAGTAAAATAAAGTAACTATGATGCAGTTACAGACCGTTTAGTTTCAGACTTTGTTACATTATTCTTAAAAGTTTTGAAATAACCATTTGGGAAAATGCATAGGCCAACAATGGTCGTTGTGCAACAATACAGTGGTAGAACTGTTTTGATTGACAGGTCCGCAAGACAACGAAGTCGATTCGCTAGCGTTTGAAACGTTGATGCCGAAGCCAATATTGCAGCGCTACATATCGCTGTTAACAGAACACCGACGTGTGATTCTCTGCGGCTCCAGCGGCACTGGAAAAACATTCCTGGCGCACAGACTTGCCGAATATCTCATACAGTGGTGCGTTAGTCTGCTCGCGTTGAGTTCATCTAGTGTTAATTGCTTGAACATCCAGCTGTGCAACAGCACTGTGACACTGACCTCCATTACAATTCAGCCTCCTATCTTCAGCGAGACGGGATATGAGTACCTGTAGTAGCTGTATACCTAGTGTGGGCTACGGGGTGAGGGCGTAATGCGGCTGACAGGGGCGATGACATGTCTACATGATGCACCGCGGGTCCGGTTGTCCGTTAGCGCATATAAAAACTCACTCACTACTTTGCCCAATAACTGACCACCTAGTGACCTAGTTGGCGACTGCCTCTAGCGCCTCTGATTCGACTTGTCGACACAGTGCACTCCACAAATTGCTATGAATGAAAAGAATGAATGAAAGAATGAATGAATGAATCACTGAACGACTGAATGGTGAAGAACGATCAACAGTCTCGACGGTCGACCGTGCAGTAGTTTATAGCATTTAGCGTGGACGTCCGTTTGCCGCACAGACCGCCACGCATCAGTGAATCTTGTTTATCACAGCCAGCATGGACGACTACGCCGAAGAGAACAGAACAGAATTTAATCGTACACAGTGATAAGTCTGAAGCCGAAGTGACCAGTAGTAGAAAATCGCGCTCGAGGTATTGTACCATTAAAGCTACCTAGAGACAAACATGAAGCATCGCGCGGCCTCTCTGCACAGCAGGACTGTTGTTATGGACAGGTAACCGCCTAACGAACGCAACTATTTCTGCAGTTTCTGTCCTTGTTTCATTTTTGGCACTGTACGTTGTGAACCGTCAGGTCAGGAAAAATTGTCGACGAGCGCACGGTAGCTGTGTTCAACATTGACAGCCAGTCCGGACGAGAACTGCGCCAGTATTTGTCCACGATCGCTAACCGATGTGTCGCTGGCGACGACGTTGACGACGAACTGCCTACAGTAATCATACTCGACGGTCTTCATCGCATCACGACGACACCACTCGGCGACATCTTCACCGCACTTCTTGACGTCCAGCTCTGCGACAGGTCTGTACTCTATATCGACTCTGTGACGATCCACTCCCCTGCGTCGGAATTTCGTATTTGTCCATTGCCGCGGATCAAGGTTTTTGGGGGCAGAGGCAGGCATCCCAGTTTTGGGGGCCGTCCCCGAGTCGTCACGGTTTTCGGTGGCGAAGAATATGACGCTCCGTAGCTCGTATATGAACAAAATAGTGTGCATGAATCCGCAATTGATCGGTATAAATGATGACAACTTGGTAACGATGGGCGGCCCAAGGGGGCCTTTGACTTCTTAGGACTCGTTTGATCTTGCGGAGCTTAATTGTTGGCAGTTTGTTAGTGTTACTGATCGTTTGTGCAGGCCCGTAGCCAGCCCATTTAGGAGTGTGTGTGGGGGGGGGGGTCTTAATTGCCCTCCCCTTCCATCCCTCTTTTCTTCCCCCCAGGCCCGCCGAGAGCCAGCACGGGCCCCGGGGCAGACCACTTTCCGGGCCCCTCCACATCCTCTCCCCTTTCCCCTCCCCTCCCTTCCCCCTCCCTCCCACCCTCCCCTCCTTTTCCTTCCCTCCCATCCCATCCCCCTCCTCTCCCCCACCCCCTTCCCTCCTTTTCCTTCCCTCCCCTCCCTTCCCTTAGAAGTAGGC
>Ga0209149_1000665_pt1 | contig 15033 bp, 10 predicted proteins | sample WorMetTyACAVOLI2_FD_187423 | JGI IMG/M metagenome (GOLD analysis project Ga0209149, IMG submission 187423) | Marine gutless worms symbiont microbial communities from Max Planck institute for Marine Microbiology, Germany - Olavius algarvensis... ... | reverse complement strand
CAGAGTACTTGGAGCACATGCCAGTCAGTTGAGGTCGATGCTGGTGAGTTCTGCTGGCGACGAATGCAGCAGACATCGTGAGCGATGTGGCGACGATGAACGACCGTCGTACGACTCCAGCGCGTCCCACAGTCGCCCGGACTCCGGCGAGTCGGCGCCGACAGGACTCAGCAGGATGTGCGGATCGGAGCGGAGCAGCCGCGAGGACCGGTAACCCGGACTGCTGCTGCAGACGGCGGCGGTCGTGGCGGCGGCGATGCAGATGCCTGGGTTGCATGGCGGCCAGTGCTGGCACGGCGGCCTGCTCGTCGACGTCCAGAACGTCGTCGTCGTGGGTGGTCGTGCGTAGTTGGATACGTCATACTTGACGTCATCGTTGGCGACGTTTGATGAACTAGCGCGCAGCGTGTTAGACATGCGACACCTGTTGAGCGTCACAAACACCACACCAACTCTCCCTGGCACATAGCAGTAGACTACAGCTGGAGTGGGCCTCAACTGCTCAAGCTTGAATCATTATCTACACCGACGGTAGCCTGGATTAGAACGTTTGTCGCTGTCTTCTGTTCGAACTTTACATATAAAACGGTTAAAGATATTTTAACCAAACTTCGTAGGTATCAGCATTGTCGGCGTTATCGACCGATTACCGGTCCCTCCGCTCACTTTATCAGAATGTGTTATCTGTGCCACGCTGCAACAGCAGTTTCGGACAAAGAAGTTTTTTCCTACTGTGCCCCTAAAATTTAGAACGACATACCACTTTCGGTCAGACAGTCCCCATCACTCGATAGCTTTAGGCGCAACTTAAAAACTCACTACTTTGCCAATAACTGACCACCTGGCGACTAGCCTCCAGCGCCTCTGATTCGACATTCTCGACATAGTGCGCTCTACAAGTTGTTATGTTATGAATGAATGAATGAGTGAATGAATGAATGAATGAATGAATGAATGAATGAATGATTAGCGTCTATAACACTGCTCAGTAGTCACAAACTACTGTCGGCATAACCGCAAACCCTCCAAAAACATTTTATTTTCAAAATAAAGCCTTCGTTGACCTAGAGGGCACTTTACAGAGATGCTTACCCACGCCGATCTGTGACCTTGACCTCTCACCTCTCGTCTTCAAACTTTGAAGGGCTCGTGACCTTGACCTTGACCTTCGATCCGGCCATACCGCATACCGTCGTGCATCACTCATCGACCTCTACCTATATACCAAATTTCATTCAAATTGAAGAAACTTTTTGTGGGCGGACGGACGTACGGACGGACGTACGGACGGACGGACGGGCGGACGGACATTTTTCCCCTCTATACTATTAGGTCGACTTTCGGAAGTCGACCTAAAAATTAAATTAAAAAAATAAGATTAAAAAAATTATTATTATTTAAATTGATAAAGTAATAATATACATATTTCGGTGCCCCTGCAATGTTTTTGACGTGATAGTGTCACCTTAATCAGTACATTGTTATTTCTATCCCACCATGGGTTGTATACATATAACTTCAGAGGCGGTGGTATGTTTAACTCGTTTTAGTTTATTTTGTTATGTGATTTTGCGTCATCATTTCGTTTGCATCACTTCACTTCTGAACTCCGTTAATAACACGCAGCAACATAGTGAAAATATTAAGAAACGAATGAAGTCCTGTAACAATTTATTTGGAATTATCGCGTGTTCTTCCACTATATACTGCAACTGCAGTGGTACTGATTAATACATCTGTTAGCTTCACGTGAGCAAGATACATGTAGAGAAAAGAATAGTCCGTTTGTTACGTAGTGCATTTTCATTCCGTTTGATTAAGTATACTGTATTTTTGCATTCAGTAGACAATGAGTCAACATTACTGAATACTGACCGTCGTATAAGTAGGACGCCTGAGGTAGTTACTGCGAGGCCGACAGTGGCTGCCAAGACGACTACGATCAGTATCGCCACACCTGTATCAGTATCACGCACCCACTCAACTCACCGCCAACGCCCAATCAACCTTTATCATCAACTTCACATTCGTCAGTATAATCTTACATCATCATCATCATCATCATCGTCGGTTTAGTGTCCACTTACAAAGATGACCAGCAGACATTACAATGTTAAAAGTTCTAGGTAGTGTTAAAAACTTCAGCGAATAAAAACGTTTTCAAATGTCTTCTGAAGGTTGCAGGTGTAGACTGGCGACGAATGTGATCTGGAAGGCGGTTCCAGGCAGCAGGACTTGCATACGCGAAGGCCCGCTCGCTGAACTTGGAAAGTGTACACGGCATGACATAGTCTGTAGTGGCAGATGATCGAAGAGACGAAGACCGCAGCGAGTGGTTGCTGTCGCAACAGTCTGTACAATATCTGAGAGATACGATGGAGATCTTTGGTTGTGAATAGCGTGCATCAGTGTGCAGAGTTTAAACTGCACTCCTGACCTAACAGGCAGCCAGTGTAGTTGCATCAAGTATGGCGAGACATGATCACGATGACGTAAGTCAAACACAAGCCAAGCAGCAGTGTTCTGCACTTTCTGTAATGGTAGCCCAATCATTCAAGTTTTACCAGCATCAAACATCTTCACGAAATTTTAACGGGGTCAAATGAAAATGGTACAAGATAGAGCTATATTTACAATGGCCGACCAATAGACAGTCACATATGGTCTATTGAACGGCGCCATTTTCAGTGACATTGAACGACCCCTACGCTGGTTTTCAAGGTCACACCATTCTTTGACACTGAATATCTCACAAACGGCTACAGATACGGCCATAGTAACTATGGAAGGCGAATAGGAAACCATACCCAAGCTTTCAAATGGTACCATTTTCGGTGACCTTGAGTGATCTCTAACCCACATTTCAAGGTCACAATAATATTCAACGTCAAATAACTCGACTAATTGTAAGTCGTGTATGATCTGTCCAATGGTTCCATTTCCAGTGACCTTGAGTGATCATTGACCTAGATTTCAAGGTCATGGGTAATTAAACCTGTAGATGGCCTCGACGTATCGTGTGCGCAGTCGACACGCGATCTGTTTGCGATAGCTAAGTTCTTGTTGACAGAAGATGAAGACTTGATAGGCTAATGACACTAATCAATAAGATCAATGAGAGATCTTTGACTTGGTTGATCATTGCAATTAGGTGGGCAGTGTGTGTTCGGTCCACCATAACCTGAACATGATTCACTCGTGCCACTACTGTCATTTCTTTCTGTTAAATGTTTAATCCACTACAACTTTTTCCTGTGTCAGAAAAACATCTTAAGAAAGCAGCTTGCTTCATGCTTTTTTATTTATTTACGAGCATTTACTTAAATATGGATCTTTATCAGTAAATATCTTTATTATAATGGCACTTTTACTAACGTCCTGTTAACAAAGAATGTTTAACGAAAAGACAGATTATTTTCTGATGTGTAGATTTAGCATTCTGTCGGCTATACCATCTGAAATTTTCACTTAAATTGACTAATATTTCTAAAAGTTATATATGAGAATAAAAGGATTCCTTTTATTTCCATTCACAATCTAGTAAAAAAATTACTGTATTGTTAGAAAACAGGTTTGTGCTTAAGTAAGTTTGTTTGAGTTACGATACGATACGATACGATAGTGTGTATTTAACGTGCAGTAAAAAGCTGACGGGTAGCCAGCTTAGTCTGCCACACGGAATAAACAAAAAATTAAAATGTGAAACTAAAAATAAAATGATGAGCATGATAGGTCCGGTCTAGTCCCGTTATCGTGAGGCAGTCCGGTAAGTAAAAGAAATCTACGGTGGGAAAGATTTGTTGAAAAGGTAGGTTTTGAGCCTGGAGTGAAAGAGTGAAGGAGTGATGGATGACGAGAGTGTGGATGATGACAGAGGTGAATCGAGGCAAGAGGCACACGTGGTTCATATTGTTACTGCATAATAGCAAAATATCCCAGTTATAAAATTTTTGATAATTCTGTACCGGTACTGATTATGTCGTGTATTTATAGTAACGTTTTCATGTGTGTATGTGGTTACACATAAAGTGAGTTGAACAGTTTATGTTGTAGACTTGGCCATTTATGCTGCTGTGAGGTGGCTATGCCATTAACGGGCATATTTAAACTTCAGAGCAGTGGGCCATGCAGCAATGTGCTGATTGGCACACTGGTCATTGATTGGTGGGCTATTGCATTTGGTACAGGAAGGAGTGGCCTGAGCAGGCTGTGGTCCCACCCAGTCCCCTTCTCTCTGTACCAAATGTAATAGCCCACCCTTCAATAGCCAGTGTACCAACTTCATATTATTCAGTGTGGCACTATAATTGCCTTTGCACTATAAAGAGTTAAACAAGTTGTGCCATTGCTGTAACAGTAGTTGTATAGCCTATTACTTTTAAGTTTTGATGTATATTAACAGAAGAACCGATCTGAGGAACCTTGCTACTGGGAATCACAGCCAGGTGGATGTCGTAAGCAACACTGTGCATTTATGCACAGACTAGGAAGCCGCGCTTTCCCACGACAACCAACCAAAGCACCATGTGATGCTTTTATGTCTCCAAGACTACAAAAAGTACCTGTGTCCCCACGTAAGTTAATATTAACCTTTTAGTTTGTGTCAGCAGCAAATGAACGTTATGTGGCGCAGTATGAAGATTGGTACACTGGCCCTTGATGGGTGGGCTGTTACATTTGGTACAACAAAGAGGGGCTGGGTGGGTGGGCTCGAAAAACTAACAACAGTCACAGCATGTGCCAGCAGTGAGCAACTGACTTTTATGTGTAATGTTAGGACGATACCAGGTTTTAGGCCGTTAACAAGAACCAGCAAATTATGGGGTACCCCTAATACTGATACTGAGTACGACACTGATACTTTTCACCAGCATTAGCAGAGTACCGTATATACTCGTGTATAATCGAAAAATTTAGGACAAATTTTAGCAGGGGAAACCAGGGGGTTGACTTGTATGTGGGTCAACATTGTGGTCAACAATTTCACCAGGGCTGCCTATGCAAGTTGATGTAAAATACAATGTAAACTTAACTTATTCCATTTATTCCATTTCATTTATTCATTATGTGTAAGCAGCACATGAAATATATAAAACACATACTAAAATACACAGTAAGCATTATTGCATATCACATGGAGTTGTCATTGTAACTTTTGTCTCTGCATTGACCAACAAAAACTGTAATCAACACGTGACAAATGGCCCTGTGTACAATTGGCATGGCCCAAATTACTACGTTGCGAGCTGTCTTCAGCAGTTGGGACTGACCAGCTGACTAATCACTGATAGCATCTGTAGTCATGTAAACAGCTGACCTGCATGTCTGACAGCACGGTTAGTCTAGCTGATTTGAACTTTCCACGTCATTCACTCTGCACTCCGTTGCTGACATGTGCTGGTGTCTGTTCTCGTTATTGTTTTGCTAAAAAGTTGTATAAGTGAAATCATTCGTCGTACGATGCGTTGTTTAAAATTCGCGTGATAGAATATGTATTCTTGGAGCAAATTAATGGGGCTAAACTTATATGTGAGTGTCAGATTTTGGTCGGTTTTTTGACCTCTAAGAAGGAGGTCGACTTATATGCGGATCGACTTATACGCGAGTATATACGATAATTAGCTGCAGTGCTAAAAGTATAAAAACATTGGTGTACAATGCATATAAGTCAACAATTTCAAGCCTGAGAGGCATGGGATGGTCCACTTTTGCTCTGCACACTGGATGTTTGAAGGTTAGGACGATACAGGTGTGAGTACTCAGTATCGTTACTCGCCCGATAGTAGTAGTATAAGGCAATACATGTAGTTGGTATTGGTTGTGAGCATCAGACTGTCAGTCGTGAAATTTTTGTGAAATTTTCATGAAACACATTTTAGTGTTGTGCATTTTGAGTGCTCAGAAGTGCCATCGTGAGAGATAGGACTTTTTTTTAATACTGGGGTGTCCATTACCTTAACAGCCACTGAGATATGGCTGTTCTTTTGTCAGATGGGCAAAGTAGTGTTAGACAGTTTAGTCTGAATGTTTGTAGTTGTTATACTGGTTGGTTACCCAGATATTTGTTGGTGTGCAGATAAAGGTTATAGTTCTATTACATCTAGCACACCGGCTTCCATGCGAGCGGCGCCGAATTTTTATTCTGTTCAGTCGATGCTGAATCCTGTTCAGCCGTTGGCGAATCCTGTTCGGCGGATGGCGAATTCTGTTCGGCCAATGGGGCAACCATACTACATACCGTACTGTAGTGAGCATTGTCCGTCATTGCATTACTAGTAATGTGTTACTGTAATTAATTGTAATTGATCAATCAGTATATTTGTGGTGTATTAGCTATTTTGATTGATTACCTTGTCATAAAAAGAGGTTGGCGGGCGGTTTAACTTAGTGGTAACACATTGGTCTTGATCAACATAGTTACTCTACTCTGGGCCTGGTTAATAGGGCTGTTACGGTTCCGTTATATCCATTTCCGGTTCGGTTTCGGTCGTTTTTTTGGCAAAAAACCGTGGTATCGGTTTTTCACGGTTTCGTTTCTTCCATACAAAAAATGTCTATCGCACTGCGCATAACATTCGTTGAAAACGATCAAACCTATTACTTTGCATCAAACCATACACCAGATGGACAACGTTGTTATGATCGTTTGTAAACTGGCAGTTTATGTAATGCAGTTATTGCACATTAAGACACAGAAAGTTAATTTACTTCATTTTAGTACGTAAATAAAAATTTGTTGCCGATAAACATGCTCTCTTGTCATTGTTATTACGTCTATCCCAGTTAGGCTGCAACTGTAAATCTTGCCTGTTGTCCAGACCTGAAAAGCCATTCATCTGGTGCCAAAAAACTGCGGTTTCGGTTCCCGTTGGTTTTGGGAAAAGAACGCGGTTTTGGTTTTAAAAACCGTAATAGCCATATTGGTTAGTATGTGGATGGGTGACCATCTTCGGGCAGGTAAACTATGTGCATATATAACCAGCCACCCAGGTCAACTCAGCCTGGCCATCCCTCCATGGGTGGGCACTTTGAGTACCAGCTTAGGCTGGGAAGGTAACTGTAGCTCTGGCATTGCACTGACCATGCGTCACAGACAATAGTTGTTTATCTACCTACGGGCACGGGCTCAACAGCCTATGAAAGGACGATGAACACCCCATCTGTGCTTCTTTGGGGTATCGTATGGCACTCCTTTGCCTTCTCGTAAAAGTAACAGCACCGTAACATAGTACCATAACGTATCATCTTTCAGTTGTTGTGTTATTTACTCCCAGATCCAGTGGTATTGAGCAGTGTCATGTCTTGACCGATACGTGCTGATATTTCCAGCATTCACAGCACATGGTCTTGGCAACACAGTTGCTACATAATGTGACTGGCTTGAATAAGATGTGCTTCAAAGGGCCACAGTCTGGTTTAGTTACTGTAGTGAATTTCTTACATTGTAATTTGTGTAACTTTCTGACGTGTGCAGTGATCCCAGTTGCTTTTGATTTTGTTTATTAATTTATATAAGTGTTCATTTAGGTTTAATTCATGATCTTCACATTAAGTATTTAATGTGTGTGTTGAAGCTTCTACAACAACCTGTGCTCATCTGATGCCTAATGGTTCCCAGCACAGTACGTATATGACTGCAGCGCAGCATCATGAGGTTTATTCCGATGATCCAGAATACCGGAAGATCAAGTCAGATCTGGAGAATGCAGGACTAGTGTTAAGAAGACTAGATAAACTGACTAACCACAAATTGGCAGAAATGTTCCAGACTGAAGCTGATCACGTTGTAAAATTTAAACCTCCAGGTGAGCAGATATTTTCAATGTTTAAATTTTGTCTTACCTAGGGTTGGTTGCACCAAGTTTGGTTAAATATAACCTAGGGTTATCTCTCAGTTTACCCAAAGGTTAAGCGAAATTACGTTGCACCATTGCCAGTTACATACATACCTAAGGTTAAACCTCAGTCAACCTTAACCAGCCAGCAGTCTGCAGTTAAGCTCCAGTTATGCATGGTAAAAATGGCCGACAAATGCGTCGCATTATTGTTTAGTTTATGTTTACTGATTATTAGTCGACTGATGCGGCACAAATGCGCACATGGTATTGAGTATTATGGTAAGAAGTTCACATCACGATACCAGCTGCCGAAAAGTAGTCTGTTATCTGCCTTCTGAGGTAAACATATTCACTGAGTTTCACTTTGTAGTACGCTTTCTTCTGCATTAGCGACTATGGAGAGCACACAGCATATATCCTTCTAACCAATTATGTGCAGTTCGTGCATCACACATGCACATGCGCATATAGTATTATAGCCTAACTTGCTGCAGCTTATATGGGCCCTTTACACCACTATCACTGAATTGCCTGCTGGCTCAGTGGGAAAGTTCTCGCTTCCCACTGTTTAGGTGCGCAGTTCAATACCACGGTGGGGTCATAATTTTTTTGTAAAAATTTGTTCTCTTTCAGTCGGTTTTCCATATAATTTTTTAATTGTTATATGCCACTTATTCAGTTTAATGTCAATTTAGTGCTTATTTGTATATGTTGAAGACATGAATCCTCTATTTCTATGCGTATCGATGGCCCATGCGAGTGGTTGGTCGGAAGGATATTTGTGGTGTGATATTACAGTTGCTTGTGCATATCATGTGATATGCCAGCCCGTGTCCATGGTCTCGCAGTGTTCGCTGATTGCCTGGCTGAATGGCCTGGCTAGTGGAGATCAGTGTTGACTTACAGGAAGCGGTAACGCGTTAGAAGCGTGTTCGCGGCGATGCGCTATACAAATGGCCGCATTTACTTTACTTTCTTTACTTTACCCGTTCAAAGTATAGGCTATAACGTATGCTTGCGGCTTACATAGTGCTGTGATGCAGATGGCAACAAAGTGACTCAAGATCATTCAAACTGGTATCATTAGAAAGCTTGGGTGTAGTTTCCTGTTCGCCTTCCATAGTAACTGTGGCCGTATCTTTAACCGTTTACGAGATATTCAGCGTCAGAGCGTGACCTTATAAACTGGGTTATGGATTGTTCAAGATTATTGAAGATGGCGCCTTTCTGTTGGTCCACTGTCGTAAATATAGCTCTATCTTGTACCGTTTTTGAGTTACTGACGTTGAATAATATCATGACCTTGAAATCTAGGTTACTCAGGATCATTCAAACTGGTACCATTTAACAGCTTGGGTGTGGTTTCCTATTCGCCTTCCATAGCAAGATATTGGTCGAAAATTGTGATTTTTCATACCCCCTTGCACTTGATGCCCCCGTTAGGGGGGTTCCCGTCGGATTATTGCCATCCCGTTTTGTGTGGAAAAACGTAGAATAGTGAAAAAACTTTGAGGATATGTATAACCGTTTAGACAGAATACCGGCGTGTGACAGACAGTTGAACAGACATCTTGCCACAGCATAGTCTGCGCCATGCATACGCGTTGTGTGGTAAAATGGCTTAACATATGATCATACTTACTTTGACACATAGTAGTCCAATTATTCTAGTTTTATGGGTATTAAACATCTTCATGATATTTGGAAGGGGTCACCCCTTCCGGGGGCACTATATTCAGGTGGGGTATAAAAATTTTGCTATTTTCAACCAATAAGTTTCTATATCTTGCAAACGATACAAGTTAGCGCCATAGTTACTGCGGAAGGTGAATAGGAAACCGCACCCAAGCTTTCAAATGGTACCAGTTACCTTGAGTGACCTCTAACCAACATATCAAGGTCACTATAGTATTCAACGTCAAATAACTTGACTAATAGTAAGTCGTGTATGATCTGTCGAATGGTGTTGTTTCCAGTGACCTTGAGTGACTCCTAACCTACATTTCAAGGTCACTGTGTTACTATAAGCCTAGATGCCTTCGACGTATCGTGTGCGCAGCTGACACGCGATCTGTTTGTAATAGCTAAGTTCTTGTTTGTATACTGTACAGCATATCAAGTGGGATTTAACATCTAGTCTGAAATGACAGCAGTATTTGTGTAATTTGGCTACTGTCTGATAGGTCTGTTGTGTGACTTTGTTTTCATTGTCGTTGTGTTATCTTTTGTGCTTCTGATTAGTTAATGATGTTATTGAATTATTGCATCTGTTCTTAGTTCATGCTCTTCTTTTGTTAGGATTCTCTCTCAACATTCAATGTCTCTACCATGGGACTTCAGCACCGTTTGAGCAGATTTGTGATGAAGGCTTGGATGAGAGACTGAGTCGAAGTGGGAGATTTGGTCGAGGGATCTACTTCAGGTAAGTGATCTTCTGGTGGTTTCTTATGATGCTTATTTTTGTTTAACATTTTAAAAATATGTTACAGTTCGAAAATACTTTCAGCGTGGCATTTCATAATCAGCCAAAATTCGTTGTTTTGAATTGAGTAAAACCTATGACTTAACTTTTTATCATAATACATTATCATAATTTTTATCATAATATATTGTCTCTTTTTAAAAAGGTGCCAAAGTTGCTAGTATATAACTTTAACAAATTCAAACAAAATGTTGTAATTTTTGTCAAGCAGTATCAAACATGAGATTTAGCAGGCATTAGCAGATCACGCTCAGCTTCAATGACATTTATCTGCAGCCAACAGCAGTGTGCCCTGATGCATCATTGCAATAAATAGCGCACTTCTTCTTATCGTATGCGTGTCATTAACCATAATTGATCAGCCATGAAACAGCATCTTCATCTGCAGAGTGTAGCCGAGATAAGCCGCCATTCAGTTTTGTCAGGGGGCAGGATTCGACAATGTGAGACAATAGCGCACTGATGTCTGCTTCTATGTGGTAGGCATGAATTGCACGTACACATGCTTATGTGGGGTATTTCGAAGCGGGGGATTGCCAGGGTTAGGGTTAAGAGTCCCTGTGACCTAGGGTATGAATGTTAGGCTCAAAAACTAGCCTTTGTCTCCTCATTTGCTGAAACCGCATAATCCTAGATTTATTAGCTTTGATGCATTACCGGCATGTGACGGATGGATGCGTCCTGTAGCTAAGATTCACTCTAACATGTCATGGCCAGTAGTGGACATTTTGAACACCATTAGACCTGTTAACTTTAGTAGCTGTGTCAGTAGCGACTTTTTACCACGCAATGCATATGCATAGCACGGACTATGCCATGGCAAGATGTCTCTTGTTTGATACTGGTCTGTAATAGGTTGAAGTAGATATTTTACTGGTCACCTTGTACTTGGCTGTAAATGTAGCTAAGCTTCTTGTATGAATAAATTGTGAAGTAGATTTCGTTTCAGATGTTTCACATGTGTACTGTATTATTTTAAAGTTACTGTGTTTCATGTTTTTGTTTGTGTAGTGACAATCCTCAGAAATGTTGTAAATATGCAACATCATGTTTGTTGAGGTGTAAAGTCATCATGGGTGATGTTAAGGTAAATGGAAATCTCTTGTTGATTTGTTCAACTATTTGTATTGTTTGCCATTCATGTCATTTGTGCCTTTGCTGGTTTTTTTGTAAAGACAGTTTATAGTGATTAGCTATAGGCATCCACAAGTGTAACCAGTTTTCTCTACATGACTATATTTACAAGCTATTGGATTTCAAGTTACATTATAAATGATTATAGTAATGTATTTGATTTTTATTTATTTTTTTTTAACCTAGTATTACTTCAATATCATTGATTGGGTCTCAGGAAGGCATGTGGGCCACAGAAAGCTCCGCTTCAGCAGTGGCCAAGGGTTTCCTTTTGGTCTATTAGGGGATTGGACTAACCGGCATTGAACAGTGAACACAGGAAAAACAGTGGTTAAAAGGTTTAAAAGCTGACATTATTACAGCAGTTTATTGTGGGTTAACAAGTAGCACAGTTTTGCACAGATGTGCACTAATGTGAAGATGAACATGAGCTCATAGCTCCTACAGTAATGGGCGAGGAACAGTTTCAAACCGTTACTCATGAGCTTATAGCTCCTACAGTAATGGGCGAGGAACAGTTTCAAACCGTTACTCATGAGCTTATAGCTCCTACAGTAATGGGCGAGGAACAGTTTCAAACCGTTACTCATGAGCTCATAGCTCCTACAGTAATGGGCGAGGAACAGTTTCAAACCGTTACTCATAGTGTTGTTTTACGACATTCCAGTTGTCATGTCACGCGAGCCCATAAGATGTGGTACATGAGATTGGCTGCCTTGGCTGCTGTGTTTTGCAACACTGTGTAGGGACATTGAAACACAAAACTTGGTGAATTTGTCTGCCTTCCTTCCCTCATTTTAGCCACTGAACTTATGTATTCCGTTGGCCCTATGTGGACCATGGGAACTGTAGAATAGGCCTGATCCATTTCTTGGTTGGATAGCACAAAAGGCGACCTGACCTAGGCTTTAGTTTCATTAGGTTTGGCTTTGTGTATGTTTGTAGTTTTCATTTATTATGTAGGTTTTTGGTTGTAGTTATATTTTTTTTTGCACCAGTCAAGTGATTGGCTCGGAAGGTGGTCTCTGAAATGACCTATAATATGTCTAGTGGGATGTTGAACACTAATATACCTACCATCTGTATTCCTCTGGCTGCAGGTTGGCATCTATCTAGCAGTCAGTTAGATTGATCAAATGCTGAGTAATGTGATTGGTCTCTTGTTTATTGCACTGTGTAAAATAATGACATTTAGCAGTTTGATGTAGCATTAGTTTTTTGATACATTGTTAACATTGCAGGTATATCTACCGGGAGAAGAGGATCGTAGCCTACAGAAAGAGCCTCTGAAAACAGAGAAAGATGGGAAAAGAGTTTACTATGACTCTGTTAAGGTACAAAGTGATAATGTAACAAATTGCCAATGCCATTGATCCCCAGGTCATTGTGATGGTTGAAAACAGTATTTTTCCTTACAGTTTGTTTAATTTTGACCAGATTCTCATAATGTACAAATGGAATGAGTTGGTGATTTATTTTTTGTCATCATTACTTGCAACGTTCAAACACCATCTAAGATTGTACTCTTCACAGGTAGGGTTTCCAAACCCAGGGTACTTTATTCAAACTCAGGTATTGGGTTGTGATAAAGCAAAAGCCAGGTTTCGGGTTTATGCATATTATAGGACACACCTGGTGTTGTGGGTCTTGTCAGTGAACTGCGCTGAATTAGTGCGGCATTGATCTCAGCAACTGGCTGTTCATGTAGCCATTTTATTACCACATGATGCTGTGCATAGCGTTGCCTCTGGTGTTGCAAGATGGCCGTCTGTCACATGCTCGTATTCTGTCAAAACGTCTAAACATATCCTTAATGGTTCATTCACCATTGAGTAGCCACACCATTCTAGATTTTCCATACCAAACGGTATGGCAATATTCTAACTGAGATAAAGTGAGATATTGGTCAAAAATCACAATTTTTTCATGCCCCCCCCCTGCATTTGGAGGGCCAAATGCAGGGGGGCATGAAAAAAATTTCGATTTGTGACCAATATCTCGCTTTATCTCGGAAATGATACAAGATATAGCCGTAGTTACTATGGAAGGTGAATAGGAAACTGTAGCCCAGCTTTCAAATGAGTGACGTCTAACCCAGATTTTAAGGTCACAATATTATTCAATGCCTAATAACTCTAAAATGGTACAAGATAAAGCTATACTTACAATGGCCGACCAATAGAAAGTCGTATGTGGTCTATCAAATAACGCCATTTTCAATGGCCTTGAGCGACTCCCTAACCAAGTTTTCAAGGTCACACCATTCGTTTTGCTGAATGTCTCACAAATGGCCAAAAAAATACAGCCATATTTGCTATAAAATGCGAATAGGAAACTGTACCAAATCTTTAGAATGTACCGTCTCGAATGATCTTGAGTGACTTAGTGAAATATACTGTAACATGAAGCATTGCACGGTCTGTCTGCGACAGCTGAGCTTTTTTTATTTCTTGACTAGCAGCAACCATGCATCGCCAGCACTACATGATGCATCAGATGTAGTTTCTGGTGACGATGTGCTGTACAACAACATCATGAGTGAGGAAATCCAGAAGACGTTGATATTGACAATGAAATCAGCAGATATTTGATTTACAGCCTCAGTAACACAGAAGTTCTGCTGTTGTCAGTCAGTTACTACCATGTGTCTTTGTATGACTGTGACTGATGCTGTAGCCTAACTAAATTTGTGTCAGTTGTATTGAAGTCGTCGAAAGCCTAATATGCTGTCACTGTCAGAAACTTGTGACGCTTTAGTCATTTTGTTTCCTGTCAGTCGTAAATGCTTTGAGCAGTGTATGCTGCATTTGTTATAGGCAACACGCCGCTGCTCGACATATTCATGACGCACACGCACATCTGCAGGCCTGAACTGTCGCAGCGAGTTGCTTCCCCCCGACAGACGAGTCCGATGATGCCAGCCTGCCTACATCATCAGACATTTATGCTGATATCATGTAGTACCACCTCATCCCCAGCCTGCCTTCGTACACAAAATGTGATATGGCCAAGCCCAAAATGAGGCTGGTAATTCTTGGCTGCAATAGCACAAGCTGACTCTTAGTCAATGCCCCAGACAAAGAACTGACCTTTGTCTGTGGACTGCTGTTGTCGTAACACCCAGCGTTCTGTGTGTAACATCTTATTCTGGGACTAAATAAGAGTTAAAAAGTTGGAAACACCTAACAGTGGCCCAGAAACAAAAACTTCAGCCCTGAGAAGGCGTGGCACCTCAGAGGCTGGGATCAACTCTAGGGCAAGGGTTTCCCCTCCCCCGTCTCCATCTATGTTAAATGATCCTACGGTGTTCTTAAGCCACTCATAGGATTCATAATCTGTGCAGGACAGGTGAAACCTGTTATGCCGAACACTGGATTCTTCAAATACCGGTGCATCACCCCCTGCTCTGGCTTTTTCTAACAGGCTGGTAAGTAACTTACCACGGATCCAGTTGATCTGGGGTCTGTAAGTGTTTTATATGGTTCATCATCATAAAAGAACAGATTAAGGTGACGTAATTGTCAGAAGACTGCTAGGGCACCTTACAGACACGAAAAACCGAAAGGACGTGTGTTACGG
>Ga0209149_1000664_pt1 | contig 15033 bp, 8 predicted proteins | sample WorMetTyACAVOLI2_FD_187423 | JGI IMG/M metagenome (GOLD analysis project Ga0209149, IMG submission 187423) | Marine gutless worms symbiont microbial communities from Max Planck institute for Marine Microbiology, Germany - Olavius algarvensis... ... | reverse complement strand
ATTGCGGCGGTAAATACCGCCACATTTACCCTTGAAAAATGACTTTCGCGGCGGTAAATACCGCCACTATTGCGGCGGTAAATACCGCCCCATTTAGCGTTAAAAAAAATGACTTTCGCGGCGGTAAATAAGTGATGATGAAGTCCGCCAGGTGGCGAGCACCGAATAATAGCACACCACTATAAACAGTGAAAAATGAAATATATATATTAGCGCACATAGCCAGTAACTGCCCCCTCCCCAGACCCCTCCCCCGTCCCCGCCTCCGTAGCGCCAGCCAAGTAACCGTACAGTTTTGGTTTACCGCCGCAATAGTCAATTTTGAGCGATGTACGGCGGTATTTACCGCCGCAATAGATTTATCCTTGTTGGATACTACAACTATCATGCATGAATAACTGAAAAATAACTGAAAAGCACACGGGCGTCAGAACAGGGGGAGCAGGGTCAGTGGTAGCCTGAAATCCAGCGTTCTATTTCGCCTACAGCTCATACAAGTATATATGAGTAAATACAAAGCCGGAATTTCAGGCTAGGTCAGTGGTAGTCGAGCAATCAACGGTGTGCCAGCGCCTACGCTATCCTACAGCTTGTAATGAGTTGGCAAATGAAGAGGACGATGTTTTGTCTAGGTCAGCGGTAGCCTGAAATCCGGCATTGTATCCGCCTATTGCTCATACATGTATGGGCTGTAGGCGGAATACAACGCCGGATTTCAGGCTACTGCTCCCCCAACTTTTGGGGTGCTGTATTAAATCACCTCTCAGCCTTCTTGTTTCTAGTGTGGTTAATCCTAATTTTTAAAATCTTGTTTCATACTTAAATTCGGAAAAAACATTTATCATTTTGGTTGCCCTTTTTGCACCCTTTCTAAAGGGTGACCCAAAATCAAACTACTTCTGACTCCTCTGGAAAAGCATAGTGATAGGTGGGTACAAGTAGGGTTCGTGGGTCGACCCTTATATCGTTACGTCTGATGGTTGAGTTCATTCATTTATTGTATAAAATACAGATGACAGAACGCAGCTGTAAATAAATCGTGAAGAAAAATAAAACACAATAGCATGAAGTGGAATTGGGTATATTCGTGTTCACAAGTAGTAGTAGTAGTTGTAGTAGTAGTGTAGTCAGCTGGACGCAGGTCATAGACCTGTGTGTCCAATCCATTGTGTGAAACAGTTGATTAACAATTGATTAATTTTATTCTGATTTTGTTTTGTGATTGAAACTGTTTTGCACTTTGTGATATATTCAGTCATTCAAATAACTTGATAAGTTTGATATTAGCTCAAGCAGTATGCGCTAGCAATGTTCAATCAGTTCTGCACTCGTATATTCAGTATTCGTATTATTCAGTATAGGCTAAATGTCGACCTTATACATGTACATTGAACATGTACAGGGTGGCCCAACTAAAGTGAAGCCAACTTACATTTTTGTTTGTAAAATTTGAATGGATAGATAAAATTCAGTGATTTTTGGTGAATGCGGTAACAGTTCACTGACACACCTTGAGAAGCATAAAAATTTAATATTATTCGTCAGATGGCGCCACAAAGGTGAGGTATTTTCGCCCTTGTTACATCTCTCATTTTACTTACTCGCGTAGGCCTATAATTTTACATTTTCACGAACTTAAATAAAGTTCTATGGTAAAATCGTCTGGTTTTGCTAGTATTTGTTAGTGTTTGCATTTATAATAATATTTTGCGAATAACTACCTGTTATTTTTATAAAAATAGCACTGTTGAATAATAACCGCATTGGTGCATTTTGATGGGTAAAATCACGCGAGAGGACAGAATTGTTATAAAGGCGTTACGGGTGGCCATCCAACAGCCCGGATTTAAACCCGGTAGATTATGCCATTTGGGGGGCCCTGGAGGAGCGCGTGTACCATGGTAGAAGTTCGAGAACGTGGAACAATTGAAGCAGGCGATCGTGCTGGAGTGGCACGAACTGTCACAGAGGTTCATTGATGGCAGTATCAACCAGTGGAGGCGTCGCCTGCAGGGTTCGTACAGGAGAATGGTGAACATATTGAACACAAGTTCAACTGGCTGTCGACATCTGTACTCTAGCATTGTTGTTTGTTGCAGACGTTATAAGAGATGAACTATTTGCAGGAGTGCAACATATGATTTTTTTCAAAGTTGTATATCTGCGACAGTCGTGTTGATTGTATGTGGCGCCATCTAGTGTGTCAAGTGTTTATTATGACAAAATTTGCATAAAATTTGCATCACACCACTTGTTGTTGTATGTAGTTTACATGTGCCAAAAATCATTGAATTTTAGCTATGCATTCAAATGTTACCAGCAAAAATGTAAGTGGCTTCACTTTAGCTGGGCCACCCTGTATAAGGTCGACATTGTACAATGGTACAATGGTGTAACTGCGGGCAAACTTGCAAAGTGTCCAGATATGATAATGGGCATCTCCGATTTGGTCCGATTTGATAATTAGAGTGACCGTTATCTGACTTCTGTTCCTGCCCCCCGTTTACTATTTCTGGTTCCATACATTTACAATTCTGGGTGCAAAAGAAAATTTTCTTACATCATAGTGATATCTATTATTTACTGATTTTAGGCTATGACCTCTAGTTATACTATCTTGCTGCTTTCCCAGGTACTAATTCACTCTACTATCATGGGCGGGTTCAGTACGAATGGCAGAATTTTTTTTCCTAGCGCAGCATTTTTTTCCTACCTCATTAACGTATTAAGCCACTTTCTTCGTCTGCTGCATAGAACGTCACATGACCGAAATGTTTACTGGCCACCGTTAAAATAATTCGTTGTTTTTTTTCAAATGGTTAGATTATGAACATACTATAAAATAAATGTTGAAATATTTAAATACAAAAAAATAAACACAAACTTTTCGTTTGCCTTTGCTATAAGTGGGCGTGGCCAAAATAGCTAGCAGCATAGCTAGCAAAGAAATTTTCTGCTACCACAGGAATTTTTCCTCACTGTTAGAAGTGGGTTTAATAGGTTTCTGCTACGCTAGGAAAAAGTTCTACGCTGGAAGTGTGCATATTAAACACGCCCCATATTTATTAGTCAAGATCTTGTATACCCGGTACTTCAATCACATCACCTCTAATAGATCTATATTTAAGAGTTGGCAATTTTAACCTTTTGAGTCTATCTTTATAAGTGATGTTCTTAATACTAATAACTAATTTAGTTGCACGCATCTGGACTTTTTCGAGATCTTTAATTAATCCAAGTCTGTGTGGATTCCGTACTGAATTTGCGTATTCTAAATGGGATCTTACCTTCTAGTTATCTTATAAAGCATAATAAAATGTTCGTCTAAATATGTGAAATTTCTCTTAATAATTCGTAAATATGAATGCCAAGATTGGGAAAGAGATGTGTGAGAACAGCGGGGTCGAGGCCCGAAGGTCGAGAGCGGGGACTGGGGTTCTTGGGTAGGGGGCAGCAAAAAACGAATGTTGGACTTTACATTCCTCTGCACTTTCGTTTCCGGGAGCGAAAAGTCCACAGATGGAACTTTCGTACTTTCCAGGTAACGAAAGTTCCATGGAGCGAAAGTACTTAGGACATTCGCTCCTGAGAAGCGAAAGTTCCACGGGTGCGAAAGTTCTCGGACTTTTCGCTCCACTGGGGCGAATGTTTCAGGGAACGAAAGTTCCACGGAAACGAAAGTTCCATCTGTGGACTTTTCGCTCCCGGGAACGAAAGTGCAGAGGAACGAAAAGTCCAGATACCAAAAAACGGCCACTGTTCAGCATGTCAGTATGTGTTTCTGCTTAATTGCATTATACAAGTAGTTGGCTGGTTGAAATATAATAGGGATGACTGGATTGAAGTTGTAAAATTATAATGGTGTTTTAGGTTATTCATGACACAATGGCATCATCTGATCTTGTTGCAAAGTGGGATGTAACACTTAGTGACAAGGTGCACAGAGTCGAGTTCGAACACGGTACAACAACTGGCAAAAGAGTCATTCGAGTTGATGGAGTGGTATGTGATCTTGTTAAAAATTCTACTGCTTTACATTATTGGCACCTACACCTCTGGTTCTGTTATGATTGCTCGCACTGTGCACCTTACAGATATTTGTGTTATTTACCTCCGTTAAAAGAGGAGGTATACGCGATTACCCGCGATGTTTGTTTGTCTGTCTGACTCTCTGTCTGACTGTCTGTTAGCAAGATTACTCAAAAACGCGTGCATGGATTTGGATGAAATTTTGCATGTCGACAGGTGTCTGGACATAGGCGAATTGGTCAACTTTTGAGCCCGATTAGGATCATAGTCCGTATGCCGGAACTGGAAAATCTGAAAGTCAAAGATCGAAGTCGGTCAAACAGGCACCTCACTCAGAGCAGGCTACAGGTCACGGGATGCACTGCAGAGAGATACTGTTTACTGCACGTTGTAGTCCAAGGGCCAGGGAGTTTACTGGGTCAGGCGACTTTTCTGTACGATGTACGGTCGCGGAGCTGCGGGTCGTCAAAGTTGCCCAATTTTCGGATTTTGGCCTATTTTCTCCATACAAAAACCCCTAAAACGCCAAGCTAAAACGTGATTTTCTCAAAAACAAAGCAATTTAGAGTATGGTCTCTATTGACGACCTATAGGAAGTCGTACATAGGCTTTTCAAAGAAGCCATTATTGGACCCATAAAATCCAAGATGGCTGAGATCCGCCATCTTGAAAATCGACATAACGTCATTTTTTTCTGCTGAGGGTGGTCCAATTTGGATAAAATTTCGCAGACTGGTGCAGAATGACATGTCGAATGCGGTAATATGGTCAAAATCGAAACCAGATGTAGAATTCCAACATGGCGGACGTTTGGGCGAATTCCATGGCATGTCATCCCAGAGCCACCTGCTCATTGCAGGGTGCTGTCACTTGGTGAATTCACTGTCATGATTCCAGAGCCACTTGCCACATTGCAGGGTGCAGTCACCTGGCGAAATCAATATCATGATCGTGCCACATTGTAGGGTGTAATAATTCCATCTGCCATATTGAAAATCGTTTTTCGCCATATTTATTTTGTTTTTAATGCAGTTTGGGCTTTGACGAGCGGCGGCTTTCGTATCGTCTCTGATGCACTTGTATAGGTATAGGCAAGTACTTGGGGTGTGTCAAGATTGTACCGCTAGGTGGCGTACAGGGTTGCAGGACCAGGAACCGGATTTTTGCATTTCAGTGGATGGATTTCAATTAAATTTTATGCATCGTAGATTACTGAAAAACGCGTGCACGGATTTGCGTGAAATGTTGCGTGTCGTAATACGATGTAATAAGATGTCGTAATACGGACAAACTGATTAACTTTTGAGCCCGATCTGGATTATGGTCCGGATGCTGGAACCTGTGCTTTCTTCGATATCATTTAAGTGGTGCTACGCAGAATTTTACATCGGGAAAATCTTACGAATACGTAGGCCTATTGGCCACTGCAGCGAGGAGTGCTTTTAACATGGTTTTATTCACTGAGCCAGTGAGCCAGCAAAACACATTTGTCGGATGTTAATGCACTCCACCGAGTGCCCTTCTAGTTATTATTATTTTCATCTCATAACCACACCCTGCATCTAGTGACTGAAAAGCATTAACTTCTTTCTACTGATGGATATGTACACATTTCAAATATGGGAACTCGGAGTAAGGTTGCTATTGTTAATTACTCCAAGATCTTTAGAAAAGCATGTGAATAATCATATCTTCTGTTGTTGCTATTGTTATTATTATTAAAATGACTAATTTAACACTAAGCCAAAGCTGCAAAGACACATATGCATGTATATCTTGTTATGGGTAGTAAGTTTTAGTTCACATGTTTTTCTAAATTAGATAGCATCGGTAGTAGAACAATAGTTTGATAGTGTTAGCGAATGATGTGAGCAGGAGGTGATGCGTAAAGACTGGATGTTCAAACTGGTTGGTGCGGAGCAGTTCACAATTGGCAAAGCTCAGTGCTGCATCACTGTTGATGCTGCTGAAGGCTTCATGTACCAGTATTCACTGGAGGTGAATGGCAAGACGCTGGATAAATTCACGGAGAATCAGAGCAAGATAATGAGGACATGGACGTGCAGTGTGTCGGGCATGCCGTTCAGGATTGTTCTTGGTATTATTGCTAATTTGCTTTGTATACGACACTGCTTTGCTGCTCATTGCAACTAATGTGATTTGATGTAATTTTGCTGTTCATATACACTGTGTTCCAAAAAAAACATGTGACCACATTTTCGATGATAAGTTGAAGTAGAACTATCCGTTTACAAAATTTTTTGGCACACTTATTACCAAGAGTATACGCCGTCGACAGGTATTTTTAGTTTCCCACCTCACCTTTTCGTGCAGCTACTTTACCTTGGAAAACTGTCGAGACCTAAATATCATGAATTTAGCCTTAAATTGAGGATTTTCTCAATGCTACAATACTAGGATATTAAGTGCAAAATGTCACCGTATTATATTTGCTTACTTATTATACAACTTACGGTTTATAATAAAACAATATAACAAGATTTATTGCACACGATAATGTTGTTTATCAGTGAGTGAGACGGGAGATACGATTGGCTTCAGACAGCAGCTGAGCATGACATCATTTGAAGCATGTGAGCTGGAGATCACGGTGAATTATTTTTCTGTATACACTTGAACAGTGGCAGTTTCTTGTGAAATCTAATAAGCTGACCGATGCCTTTTTGGTCTGTCCTCCTGGTTGAGCACAAGGTCTTTCACTGCTGCATGACAAACGCGGTCTACTGCTGCCTGGTTGTGGGAAAATTGTACCCGTCTTGTGGCTTTTGTTCAGCAAACTGTCGGTGCTTCCAAGTTTCCAACCCTTGTTGGGCAATTCACTGAACAGCCTTCGTGCACCATAGATAGAGATTTTTAATGAGAATCACATCTTCCTGTGAAATTTTCATGATTTTGTTTAATTTTTGCTGATCTTGACAATTTCCCAAGGTAAAGTAGCTGCACTAAACTAAATAGGTGAGGTGAGAAAATAATAACACCTGTCGATGGCCTATACTCTTAGTAATAAGTGTGCCAAAAATCTCTGTAAACGGACAGTTCTACTTCAACTTGTCATCAAAAACGTGGTCACATGTTTTTTGGAACACAGTGTACAGACAGTTTCAGTAACATTGATTATCACGTTATGGCTTGTTAAGATTATTCACTTCGATGATTAACTTCCTTGTCTTTTTGCTTCTTTCTTTTTTTATTTTACTTCTTCATAATTTCTTTAATTATGCTGTGAATAATCTTCCTGTGCAATTTTTAACCACATACTGTTTTAGTAGGCAAATTATTTTATGTTTTTGCCATGCGATGCTATGCATAGCACGGGTATTGCTGTCACCCAGTGTCTGTCCGTCCGTCCGTCACGTTCGTGAGTTGCGCCAAAACGAATAAAGATATCTTCCAAATTTTTTCACCATCGGGTAGCGACACCATTCTAGTTTTCCCATACCAAAGGGGGTGCCGATATTCCGACGGGAACCCCCCTAACGGGAGCGTCGAATGCAAGGGCGTATGATAAAATGCCGATTGTTTCACAGATATCTCGCTGTATCTCAGAAACGGTTATACTTAGATGGGTACATGCAGCGAGACAATTTGTAAGCATCGAATTCTGTTTCCATCCATACAACATTTAGCGTGATTGCCCCAGGGGCATCCCCAGGGGAAACAGAAATGTCGTAAAAATAGCAATTTTTGGACTTACGCATTGAATTAAGCATAGTATAACTCGGAAACTATTGAAGACAGATAGGTATTTGCTGCGAGGCGTTTGGCAAGCATTGAATTGTCTATTGTCTTTCCATCCATGAAACATATTGCGTGACGGTGATAGTCGCAGGGGCGTCTCCAGGGGAAACAAAAATGTGGGCTGCAATACGTGAAAACGGCGATTTTTTGCACTTGCGGTTCGAATAACTGGGAAACTGTTGAAGATAGATGGGCACATGCTGCGAGACAATTTGTAAGCTTCGAATTCACTTTCCATCCATACAACATTTAGCATTATTGCCCCAGGGGTGTCCCCAGCGGAAACAAAAATGTGGTAAAAATAGCGATTTTTGGACTTATGCATTGACTTAAGCATCGTATAACTCGGAAACTATTGAAGATAGATAGGTACATACTGCGAGGAGTTTGGCAAGCATTGAATTGCCTTTCTATCCATGCAACATATTGCATGATAATCGCAGGGGCGTCTCCAGGGTTAACAAAAATGTGGGTTGCGGTACGTGAAAACGGCGATTTTTGGACTTAAGCATTGATTTAATCATCGTATAACTCGGAAACTATTGAAGATCGATAGGTACATGCTGCGAGGGGTTTGGCAAGCATTGAATTGTCTCTCCATCCATGCAACATACTGCGTGATAATCGCAGGGGCGTCTCCAGGGGAAACAAAAATGTGGGCTGCAGTACGTGAAAACGGCGATTTTTTGCACTTGCAGTTCAAATAACTGGGAAACTGTTGCAGATAGTAGACGGGTACATGCTGCGAGGAGTTTGGCAAGCACTGCATTGTCTTTCCATTCATGCAACATATTGCATGATAGTCGCAGGGGCGTCTCCAGGGGAAACAAAAATGTGGGCTGTGGTACATGAAAACGGTGATTTTGTAACTGTTGTAAATTACACAGTTTTATAACTGTTGTAAATTACACAGTTTTTGCTGCCATAATAGATTCATTCATGTCTAATTAACCGTCTGTAGCATATGTACGTGAACTTCTTGTCTATGTATTCTGACAAAAAGTCCTGCCATACCTCAATAACTTTACAAACCAGCATCGCACAGTTTGTCAGCGATAGCTGAACTTCTTGTATTAGTCATCTTCATTAGGCAAATGCCTAATGAAGATGACTGTGTGAGAGTTTATGAGTGAAATCTAGTGTAATGAAAATTTCAGCTGACACTGAACAGTTAAATTTTGTCATTTGCCTGTAAAATATACAACTGCAACATGGTAGTAGTTAAGTGAATAGGTTTTGTGTTTGCTTAGTATCACTGCATCAGTAATTCTGTATAGCTGTCATTCTGTAACCCACCAGTGACCACACTCTGAAATATATGTATGCCTATGTCACTTCTTTGCAGATATTACAGTGTGTCTAAAAATGGACTGCTACGATTAATATGACATAACTTCATCAATTCACAATTTTTACTAATTATTTTTGATAGAGAGAGAGAGATACTATACAATTCTCAATTCATAGGCTAAAAAAGTTTTTAAAATGTCTTAGAACCAGCTGTGTGGTTTCCATAACAACAGTAGCAACTTGACACGCCTAAACAGCGGATTTTTAAGCTGCCTTCGAACAACATATCTTCGGCAAGGTAATAAACGAATGGCAAAATGATTGTGGAGCTGAGTCAATGCTGACAGACAGCATTCGAACATGGTCTTAACTTTTAGTACCACAAAACATTTTATTATTCCGATAAAAACACTGTTTAAAAGATTTAACATTTCTGTTCATAAGGCAGCATAAACTGTGGAATGATGTGCAGTTAAGGAATAAAGATTGCTACAGTAACTCGCTTCAGCTGGTACATTACGGCAAAGACAGCTGTTTTCTAACGTTGTGGTTTAATTAAGAATATTGAACACATGTTATCTCTGAAATTTTATTTAAATTAACTCTTTATCGAGTTATGTCAAAATATCATTGGGTCCGGTTTTGTGAGACACAGACCGTCAAGTCGCTACTGTTGCTATGGAACCATGCAGCCGGTTCTAAGCCAATTTAAAAACTTTTTAACAGAGTTAATTCAGAATTGAATAAGGTCTCTCTCTCTCTGCCAAACATAATTAGTGAACGTTGTGAATTAGTGAAGTTATGTCATACTAATCGTAGCAGTCCAGTTTTTTTGAGACATTATATAGTAAAGCAAGGTACAAAATTTTGCAACATAGCAATGGGGTTAGAGCCGTATTCCATGGGACCAGTTTGTTGGAAACGTTTGCAACAGGTCAGTGACACAAATTTTTACAGCTTGTTGGAAACATTTCCAGCAAGTCAAAAACTTGTTCGAAATGTTGCCAATAACTTAGAAACTTGACATTAATTTGTTTATATTTACAGTGGTACGGGAAAGTCACAGCTCATTTACTTGAATTCAGAAAAAATGGATAGAATCCCCACAGAAATACACTGCATTGATTGCATTGCAGTTCATATGAATTGTAAAAAGGCGACACAGTGAAATGGATAGGCCCATAATAAGGAATATATCGCATCACGAACCATTTGCATAACCAAACTGGGCAGTATACCTGCCACCAAGCTTGTTCCTTGTCTTCTTTGAATCCATTTGCATTGAATTCCTACAAAATCTCTTCGGTGTGGATTAAGCATGAATCATATTTGTAAATTGTTTGTTGCAGAAAAAGACACACTGGACATATGGGTGAATGGACAACGTGTTCCAACAACAGTATGTCGAGTTTCACTAACAGCTGCAACCTCTTAACCATTGCATATCTGCAGTTTAAAGTTTAATACGTAGCTCTCATTATAATCACGCGTACGCTGTGTTAGAAGCCATGACCAGAGTATATGGGAAAATGGAAAATTCAATCCCTAGTAGATACAAAATGACAGAAGATATTCAAATGCCAACCGGAATATATGATTACGTCGTGGAGTTGAGTTTTGGCTGTAATTTTGTACCGGGTACTTTGAAATCTACCTTGCTTGTTCGCAGGTTATTATATTTTATTATAGTTTAGTGTGTAAAATATCAGTGCTAGTGCAGGACAAGGACATAGCGGTAGTCAGTAGTCACTTGTATTGCACAGGGTGAATTTGTTGATGATGGAACTGAGACTCATTTTGCAATTGGTGACGGCACACCAGCTTACATCAAGGCTGTGAGCTCTGGCAAACGAAAATCTGGCATAATTCACAGTCTTTTCATCAATAACTCAGAGGTTCCACTCGCTAAAGAGTAAAACTATGAAAGGTTGGATTTTCATATTCTGCTATTTTGACTAAACGTAATACGCAGTAATTCATTACAATTTTAATAAAATAAAATCACAGCAATTTGACCAAATGCAACATATTGTGATTAAATAATAAATATTACATGCATATTCTTTTCATACATTCTGCATGAACATTTTATGCCATTTGTGTTTTTCTGTTGTATCAGCCGCAGTGTGCACTAGAGCAGAGATTTATGACAACCGGTGAACTGACATCATAGTCTGCTGTTGAGATCTGCAAGCAGTTTGTGAATGTGATCAGAAAACTTGCATGTGCACTGCAACCGTAGTATTTACCACAGTTTGTTATTTTGAACAGATTTCATAGCGAGTTTTATATGTATAAAATTTAATGAGTTTACACTGGTATTTTGAACATGTATTTTCGTTTTTATTTGTTGTGTACTTGCTTTTATTAGTATTTTACAAGTTCTGACTTTTGCTGCAAATGTGCAGGTACCAATATAATTGAAACTGGTCAAGGTTATTAAGTAATATTAAGAAATCGTATATATTGTGTATTGTATATATGTTGTACACTGGTAACAAATAAGAAATATGTTATAATACCCAGTACACAGTTGATGCTCTGTCGGAGTAGTTAGAATTGATTGTATTTGGAATAACCGTGGATGTTAACGATAGCATACAGTGTAGCAAAGGAGACATTATAGTGAACTGGAAACATACTGTTAAGATCAGATGGTTTGTTAATGCAGTGATGTTCATAATATATGATGCAGTTAAAAACAAATAACAAGTCATCTCGGAGAACTTGGACAAAATCACTTAGGCTCATCTTTATTAGTCACTAGTTAAAGGTTTAGTTAATTCACAAAGGGGAGAATTACATAACATCAACCACAGAAATATCACACAATAAAACAAAGAAAACCAAAACATGATTGGTCACCACTTATAACAGATCAGGTCTATACTACTATGCTCTCTCAGCCAGTTTAATGCTGTTTCCGCAGTTGTTACATGTAGGTGTAAGACAAGCCTGATTCATAGTGTCGATGTGTTTCTTGCGTTTAATCGATCGTAAGAAAAACTGCATTATATCCCTCAATAATTTCAGGCCCTTGAATGACATATCACGAGAAAGAAACAGGAAACTCAACATGGTCATCCACCGTAGTGATTTTGTTCTTTGTACCCACATATTTTTTCATTAAAATATTAAAATGTCTGCTAAATACGTGTATGTATATTGAATATACAAAATTTTGTCACTGTAGTATTCTAAAATGCTCACATACCTATTGCTGTAGCTCTGATATGATATTGCAACAAGAGGTCAAAGTAATTTGACAAAAAGCGCCTCATGGGGGGGGCCGATTCCCCAGTTAGGGGTCACCCCAGGGGGTCGAAATTTGTACCATTGAATTACTGCGGTAGGGGTTCCTATTAGTGTTCTATAGTAACTATAGGCCTAGGATGCACCGTTTGGCCACAGTGCACGCGTGTAACCAACGACCAACGACGTCACGACATAGCCTATCTCAATAAGCGCCTCTTTCACTAAAGTAAAGTGAGGCGCTTAAAAATGTTGTTATGACATCTGTGCTGTCTACCACTGACATGACATACAATCAAGCAGTCTGTGTGAATGTGTCTGCTGTGTTCCGTTATGTTGCTGCTAACTACAGTTTGTTGTGGCTGTTGCTATAATTAATCAGCAACAAACTGTGTTGTCTGCACTGTGCTACTGTAATGATGAACTGTTCAAATACTGTCAATGTTAGTCAACACTCATGGACAGATGACATACTGACCTCAGATAACACTAATGTGATAACAGCTGCCTTCAGTACTGTGAATAATTACGCTGTGACTTATGAACTGGCGCCTTGGAAATGTACTGACTGATAAGTCGCCCTAGTTTTTTGTTTGTTTGTTAAGCACAGCTGTCATCATTAAACTTTAAGAACAAATTGTCAACCGCTTATAGATTACACCTATTGATTTTGGGCCAAACTCAGCATCACTGGAACAAAAATGTAATAAAAATTGGATGGTCTGGGTGCAGGTATGAATACTTCAGTCCTGTGTGGCACCACCTGCAATGAGCATCTGTGCAGTGTATGTACAGGTGGCATTACCCTGCCATGCGCTCAGATATTAATTTTTAAAATGTTATTACAGCAACCAGGACGAGGATGTCCTGCTTTGCACCTTTTATTTAATATTATGTTTAACATTTAAGTTGCACTTATCAGAATTTGACACATTTTTCGTACAAAATTCAATAGTGTGTGACTGTGTATGCAATAACTGTTCTATATGTTGCTAGTAACTATTGTTATTATTGTTTTTGACTGAACTCTGCTGTTTCAGAAACTAATAAATTGGGTGCTTTAACCCATTGTTTATCGTCAAACAGTAAAAGTTCATGCTGGATGCATTGTGAAAAGTAAAAATTAACTGGGTGGTTGTGCTTAATATGGCATAACTGTGTCAAATTTAGAGATAATTGAATAAAATTTTGTTATTTGGCACAGATATGAATATACAATAGGCACGTAAAATTTTGCTTTAAAATTCTCAGCCGTTGTGAACAAATTTCATAAAACCTCCGGGGATAAAATTTTTCGACCCACACTGTAGATTATTTTCGGAACAATTTTATGTGCCAGATGGCCCAACCAACAGTGTTACAGCACTGAAGGACGATGGTTAGTCATAGTCAACCAGGTCGAAGGCCAGTCCCACCATGCTCAGCTCACTCAAAGGTTTAGAAAAGAATGCAACACATTTTAAAAAATATTTCCACCCCACATTTGCCTAATGGTGTTCACAAACCTGAACAACGTGAATAAGAAAAGTATAACTCCAAGGTATAATGTATTTAAAAATTTGCCATTAAAGCTGTATGGCATAAAGTATGTTTTGTCTGCAAAAGTCACAAAATGAATAAAAACTAAAGTTTGCAGGACTAACGCATTCACAACAATGGGTAATGAACAAAGTTAGTTACAATGACTTGGCAAATGGACTAATCTGTTAGTATATTTGTTGCCAGTAACTACTGTGTTGACATTACAGTAATAATTATCAACTCACATATCAACTATTACCAAACAAAGTTTAGCAACAGTTAATCAATGATAGTAACTGAATAGTCGCCCTCATCACAATGACTGTCACAGTTTTCAGTGACAGAAATATTACAGTATTCTTCTTCTGGTGAAACAGGATCGTCAAAAAGCAAACAAGACATGTTATTTGCATACCCATCACTGACGACTTCATCAGTGCATGCACTTTCATCATTAACAGTATTTATTTCACCAAATGAAGTCCTGTTTCCATTATTCAAGGTGTCTACATCACAGAGAGACAGGTTGTGGACTTGCAAATTATTCTCACAGATGTCACTGCAATCCACAGTGGGAGTGTTACTAATGGACGTGTCAATACAGAAATTACCACAATGCCTCGGACTCCAAACCACCGGCCCTGTAAATTGCTGACAACTGATATCCTTCAATTCGCCAAGCAGTCTGTTAATGCATGATCCTACATCATCAGCTTCAGCAGCAGTATCTGCAGCAATGTATTCATCAGAACTTTCTATAACTTGACGCTCTTCTGGAGGATAGCTTTCATTTGTATAAACTGATTCCAAATCTTCAGTTTTATCCACTATATTCAATGAAGACTGAAATTTTTGAACAATCTCACTCTCTATGACACTTTCCTTGTGTTTCGTATTTAGCGTGTCACACTGACTTACATGTGCATCATTTGTACTACTGCCACTGTAATCTTCCGATATGACTTTTTCAATTTCTGTTGAATCAGAGCTGTAGGCTTTGTGCTGTTTAGTTTCGGCACTAGAAAGTTTTGCAACATCAAGAAAAATGTCATCGTCTGACAGTATGCCGGCAGTACGTAACTTCAGTGCATGGCGACGTCTACTGGGCAGTGCACGACGACGTCTACCGGGCAACACGGCAGAGTCAGTGTTAACAGTCCTCTGAGATGACCAATCCAAACA
>Ga0209149_1000663_pt1 | contig 15043 bp, 9 predicted proteins | sample WorMetTyACAVOLI2_FD_187423 | JGI IMG/M metagenome (GOLD analysis project Ga0209149, IMG submission 187423) | Marine gutless worms symbiont microbial communities from Max Planck institute for Marine Microbiology, Germany - Olavius algarvensis... ... | reverse complement strand
ACGCATCGATGTCGTCTGACATTTCACCACGATGATGTGGATCTGCCACCATCTCGTAGTTAACTGGCGGACACTGACTGCCTCCAACTGGCTGTTCATCTCTGCCTCCCTCTACAATTCCAACTGTTAACGCATCGATGTCGTCTGACATTTCAACACGATGATGTGGATCTGCCACCATCTCGTAGTTAACTGGCGGACACTGACTGCCTCCAACTGGCTGTTCATCGTTCTGAAGAAACTTGGATAAATCCTGATACAAATAACACAATACTGTGCAAGTCAATCAAGACAAGATCTTGAAAGGCAACTTATCTGCTGAGACTATGACACGATGTAAAGTACTGTGTATGCTGACATCTGATGAAGGCAACTGAGGATATGTATACAGATGTGCAATTGTGCATGATGCAGATTACAGTGTAAGTAAACAGCAAAGACGACGACTCGTAAAAAGAGACGTGACAGTGTCTGCTGATCGCAGTACTTTTATTTTTTGCTCACCTTTAGGGTACTAGAATGAAATGTCTATGATGTTTTTATTGGTAACTAGGCATGTCATGCAGTCTTTTGCCAGGACACTGCAATATGACAACTGCTATGGTGAAAACTGATCAGTGGCAGATCCAGGATTTGTCGGAAGGGGGTCACAAAGTTGGGGGTCTCCCCTCCCATCCCTTCCCTTAGAAGTGGGCCTCTTAAATCCAGCTAGAGGGTCTGGGGGAGCGCTGTAAGCTCCCCCAGCGCCAAACTCGAATTTGGTGCATTTTAGCCTTAAAATCTGACATCTGGTGGCAATAATTTTAAGGATTTTCCTGAGAATCAACTGACCAAATTTCGTGCAGTTTAAACAGTAAAGGCAAATCGGGACCAAAACTTTCCACCATCTGGATGTTAGGTCCTGGGCAAATTAGTTCTTGCATGTGAAATAATGTTAAATTCACATAAATCCATTTCAGCATCCATATGTAATATTAGCCTCAGTCCAGGACTGAGGCTAACATTACACACAGATGCTCCATAACTCCGTAGCATCACTCAAAGAGCGCAATTTATTGCAGAATTCAGCGAGGCCTATATTAGGCCAATGTTTGCCGGGTTAATTTCATCACTGAATTAGAAGGTGTCGACCTACCGGTCGCGAAGATGCAGCCGTATCGTGAGGCTTTGACGGAAGAATATGACGAACCGTCCAAGAATATTATGTATCCGCTTGCCTGTCGGCTTGATGCATGGTTGCACAGAAATTAATGAAACACAGGCAAGCCCGTTGCTGAAGGTGATTGAATGTCTCGGCCAAAAATTGTGCCGTTTTCGAGATATTCGCCATCGAATAGTATTGTGACCTTGAAACAAAGATTAGGGGTCCTTCAAGGTCACCAGAAATGATATCATTCCATATAAAATATACAACTTCCTATTAACGCGCCATAGCAGCTATAGTCGAAAAAAACACCGTTTTAAAGATATTTGCCATTGAAAAGTAGTGTGGCCCTGAAACGTGGGTTAGAGGTCGCTCAAGGTCATTGAAAGTGGTACCACTGAATTGTGCGAATAGAATACGACTTCCTATTAGTGATCAACAGAAAGTATGGCCTTGAAACCTAGGTTAGGGTTCACTGAAGATCACCGGAAATGTCACCATTCGATAGAGCATGTATGACTTCCTATTAATGTTCCACAGCAACAATGGGCATATGTTGTCTCGTTTCCGAGATTTAGCGACATGTAATAACAATTCGGGCGTTACGATCGAACAGACCGGTAAGACACAGTATGCAGCCGTTTGCCTATCAGATCGGCGGCTGCATAAAAATCTACTGATGCGGCCGAAGGGAGGCACCCATTGCGCCAGTGCCTAGGTCCGCCAACGCTGCTGATATTATTATTTATTATTATTAAACAAGTACTGACTACAGTGACACTATCGCGAAACACTGCAGGAGCACTTTACACAGTCAATAAAAACAACAAATATAGAAAAGTTCCAGCCAGGTGCTCCCCACTTATTAGGACTACACCCCTGGTGAAAAAGTACCACTGAATTCCTGGGATAGGATCTCCTGGTGTTCAATAATGGCTATCTACCATCCAATGACAATCACTACACGGTCAATCTCAATATGCACTTCTTACACTACGTGAAGTGAAGCGTATAAAATGCTCGGACAGATTTATATACAACTTCAAGCAAAGGAAATATTTTTTTTAAAAATTATGAAATGTTACATAATAAAAATTTGAACTACAGCTACAAAATAAGTAAGCAAGGACGTCACGCTGTGCAATGCACATCAACCTTGTCTTGTGCTGCACATCATGCTACTCTTTGACATCTAATAAAATTACAGCAGGAACTTGCAAGCAAAACAAATATAGCACATAATAAGATCAACTAAAGTGCGCCAAGTCCAAGCAAACCCATCTCAAAAACAAAGACAGTAACTCCATCGCAACAATACTGCATACATCACAGACGGCATTCTATTACATTCACTTATTGATTTGCAATCTTTAGACGATTATAGTTTACTTTCACTGTGTCTGCAAATCACAAAGAATGAATCTCTCCCTCTATCGTTACTATTTCAGTGTTTTAGATACAATAGACAAAGACAACATTCAAGCACATAGCAGACAATAAATAATCACAAAGCATGTTCAAAAACGTGGTATGCTTGCATGTTACTAACCGGTATGGGACATGTTACACTTCCAGTTGATTCAGACACACTATTTTCGACCATGACTGGGAGATCGTCAACAGGAAGAGTTCCAGACAGCTGCAACAAAGAAAACGAGCCAGTTCAGTGTGTGTGTGTAAGAACCAGCTGCTGGGCAGATGACTGCAGTGCCGGGGTCAGACTCTAAAAAACAGATTGGGTGAAGAGAAAAAGTGTATTGGCATCGTCAATGCTTTTCATGATAGTATAATGGGCTCAAGTCCTAGACTGCACTGAACAGACTGATCTGTTCTATGTTCCCATGTAAACACTTGTTTCTATACAGCAGAAGGTTATACGCTGGGAGGAGTTCTATACAGAGGAAGGCATTTATACACCACATGGATTTTCTCTATTCAGCATAAGGAGGCTATCACATTACGTCACATTACAGTTATTCAAAGTCGCCTAAAGTAGTAACTGCTAAACCATTAACGGTGAACAGTTAAATGAGCAACTAGAGTAGGGCTTAACATCCCACCAAACACATTATAGGTCATATCGGGGACGATTTTTACGGATCAGATGACCCAACCAACGATGTCAAAGCACTGAAGGACAATAGTTGGTCAGTGTACCAGGTAAAGGGCCAATCCTACCAGGCCAAGCCCTCTACAAGGTAAAGTGAAGTAAGTATAATTTTTTAAAGAACACTTACATAGCATTATAAAGTCCGAAGATACAGAGGTGCTTGGAGGACTCGAGAGCCAGGCCCAATGAGATCAAGCCCGATCCAGTAGACCAACCTGAAAGAACTGCTCATTATGATTGTGCAATCTGCATTGCTGAAATGCTACACAATACTAGGCTATAGCACAGAGACAGTTCTGTTAATATTCCCCTTCCTCCAGACCAACATCACTGTTATCACTGTTCTGATGAGGCCAAGTGAAGGTCAGGGGAGGGGGGTAAAATGAGCAACAATTAAAGCGAGAACGAGCAGGATAGTCGTTTCCAGAAAGAGGCAAGAGTCAGAGCTAATGTAATGTCACATGGCAGACTGTTACAAAGATATCGGCATGCATGCCTGGATTAGATGCCTAAAGAAACAAGCCGGCAGTAAAAATAAACAGGTACAACGTCACTCAATATCCTCTCCCCCTGATCCCTTCCCATTAGGCCTACACGTCCTGCCTCTCAAGTTACTCGATCGTGCCTGCATACAAGCGGGGCCGACGAGTTCACTCAAGAGATGGGTAGCGCAGCTCATACACGCCTCATTAATGAGAGCAGCGCCGCATGAACTAACTTGCCCCACCCCTGCGGACACACTCAAAAACTCTCGGGCAGTATAAAAATTAACAATCGGCTTTCGAGCACATTTAAATATAGCATATATTCATCACCATCTTCATCAAAATTATGGTGGCATTGCAAACAGAGTAACAGACTGACAATTCAAAGCAAACTTTAAAAAATATACATTACTGTTCTTAAACTTCGCCAACGAAATCAATTTTGTTCATACAAAAACCAAGAACTGAAACTCAGCACGTGAAGTATAATTACCTTTGATGCAGAGATGACAATAACATTTTCAGAATTAGCAGCCAAACTGTTTGACTGTTCTTGTAACTGTTTCTTGGTATTAGCAATCTTGGCATTAACCAGTATTTGTTGACTTCTAGTAGTTATCAATGCTGACAGAACACATACATACCGTACTTAAAACATACATTTTTATACGTCACAAACAAATGGATGATGATGTTAAGCAGCATGTTGTTAATTACTGTGTGCCACCCAGCACAGATTTAAAGGGGTCACGTGACCTGAAACACGCACCTTTTAGGGGGGTAAATTTTGCATGTTGGCTAGTACATGGTAATGTCTATGTAAATGCCAAATTTGAAGAGTGTATCTTCATCTGTTCCAAAGATATACAGGAATGCCCAAATTCAGAAAGGGATCAACTGACCCAGACCACACCCCTTTTGGGGGTAAATTTTTATGCGTGGGCTAGTACTTGCCAAAATCCATCAGCATTCCAAATTTGAAGCATGTATTTTCATCTGTTTCAAAAATAGAGACCAGTGCTCAAATTTAAAATGGGTGTCAGTGAAAGTGGTAGAAAGGGTTTTGGCCTGTAGAATCAGGCAACAGGTTAAGATCGACGAGATAAAATGAAATTAAGTAAATATCAGACATTCAGCAGAAATATAGTAAAGACATTTACGTTTTTCATTTTTTGGAGTACTGTCATGCGACGTAAAGTTAGAGTTAACCAGCCAATCACGAACAAAAGTATCTTTGCTGTCGCTGCACCCTGTCACATAAACATATTACAAATTACTAAAATTATGACAATACACCAAGGTATTAATTTCTTACTGGAAGCTATAGAAACACTTCAGTTATAACAGGCAAAAAACTGGAGTATGATACCGCCACACACACATACAGTTAATGGCCATAATCTACAAAGTGTCTCCAAAAAGGAAGCCACACAATGTTTTTGCTATGACTTTCAAAGTTGTGAATATTTTTTTACGAAATTTGGCACATAGCCTCACTGGTACGTGGTGTAAAAATTGTCCATTCACCTGTATGTACCCTACCTTGTAAAGCTACAAATGACAAACTGTGACAAAATTGTGCAATAGTATGTTAACTGGCAGCAGAAACCCGATGGCTATGACAAAAACAATATTCTCTCTAGTAAACACGTCATTTGTGTACAAATATGTTACAGTGAATGTTTGAAGTGTCCACCCCTAGCTTTAACATGTGTATGGTGATGTCACCAGTGAACTGCAGCCACGCGAGTGCACAGGACATGCTTGAATCCCTGGCTGAGTGGTTTTACGCCACCGAGTATATCTCGTCAGTACCCCTAGCATTTCGGCATCCGAGGAGACAAATTTCAGTAGTATATTCAAATTAGTGTACACACCTTAGTGTGTCCTTAGTAATTACACCACTTAGGTTGCCAAATTATTGGAATTAGAAAGAAGGGCATCAGAGGGGAACCTCGTTGAAGGAATCCTCTTGGTGTGCCTTCATAGAATTCATCACACTACTAGTCTCTAGTACAGAGCTAGATGTTTAGTCCCTAGTTTAACTAGGACTTTTTCTGGGGATGGCCTATGGACCCACTGGCAGTCTTGGCCTACGGGGCTGAACATGCCTCGCCCCTCATTGGAATTGGCGCTCCGACCCGCCCGGCAGCGACGACGTAAACATTATAGGTGTTTAACAGTCCGTCGTACTTGGCAATTCAGCTCCACTCTGACCGACCAAAGTGCGAGTAGCGTGTCACGTAACCACATCGTTACGCTTGACTGGGCACTGAACCTCCAAAATGTGATTGACAGAAAATACTACGAAATGCTGGCAGAGAACATCTAGTAGTCGGAATAATCCAATGCAGAACGACTATAGCTCCACGTGAGTAAAATTCAACCAGAAACACATTATACACCTAGATAAAAACTGGAAAATAACAGAAAATCTATGACTGCAGCCATAAGCGGCGCAACTAGCTAACTAGTATTAGTATAAATATCAAAAAAGGAAGATAAACCCTTAACTATGAGTCACATACAGGTAACAAAGAACAAATGCAACAACCACATTACTACTTTAAACCTTATTTCTTAGCAAAGTTACTGAAATTGTCCCAAACAACGTTAGCCAGTATTAACGAGACCGTCGAGGACGGAGTAGCTCATTCTAATGTTGTTATATATTGTGAGCTTTGACCTTGACCTCGAGCACAATCTCGATGCAGACCAACCTGGGAACTATAATCTATTGTGAGGATCCGTCCATCGTGATTTGGATCAGACAGACGGAAGACGGATGACACATGATTTTAGAAGCTCATTGGAATGAGCTAAAACTGCAGCTAATTAACACTGTGAAGTCAGCACACACAATTACTGAAAAGTACCTTGAGAAGCATATTCTGACTTTGTTACTTTCTGAAATGAATGGAAGTACAGATACATAGTTGACAAAGCTATGTCTATTTTATAGTACAACAACAAAGATGAGATAAAAATAGCAACATTGCTAAATTTTCCTACTATGCTGTAGAGGGAAAAACTTCATTCAGTTCTACTGTTTATACAATCCACCATCTACATTAATCTAAGTCTGAAAATCACAAAATTTATCCCACCCCACCCTCATTGGGCTCCCCAGTCGGGGGCGTTGCCATCGAAATTGGGCGATGCCACAAGAATACAAAAAAATTGTAATCATGTTACCGTATGCAAAAATGTTCACGATGCTACCTCTCACCGTCTATGCACAGCTCATGAACGCGTCAGACAGACGGACAGAAATACGATGACAAGACCGTGGTAAAAACGCAAAAAATCCTACCCCTACAGCTCATTTAATATCCTAGCTGGGGGAGTTGCTGTCGAAATCAGGCAACGACAAAAGAACATTGAAACTGTAACAATGGGTCTGCCACATGCGAAAATAATTACGGTGCTATCTCTCTCCGTCTAGGCACAGCTCACAAATGCTATGGAGGGACAGGCAGACAGAAATATCATGGCAAGACCGGTATCGAGTGAGCACTGCGATCCCGGTAAAACTGTGAAGTCTCAAAATCATCACAAGTTCACTATACACATGAATACAAATTCTATACAACTTTCTCCAAACAAATTATATTTACAGTTAACAGTATATCATCAAACACCAAACTGATAACCATTGAACTTACATTTCTCCACGGCAGATCACCGCCGCCATAATCATATCGGATCTCTACACCAGCGGGCAAGTCTTGGCCAGCAAATATAGCAATGTGTGGTCTAGCATCCACCATAATCATCTTTGTGTAACAATTAGCAAATCGTCGTGGACTATCATTCACATATCTTCCTAGCCTTGTATTGTCTGTACCATCAATACTGTAAAACAAAACATTTACACATTACACACCAGTAAAACTATATAAACTGAGTCAAAAAAATGGACACTTTTTCATTTGAGCTAACTTTTGCAAATACTGGCAGATTTTAATTTTTGGTACACATGTTCCTGCAGTATATAGCTTTAAAACCCAGGGTGAATGATGGCTGACGTTGCGCTTGGATGCACTCTACAACTGACACCGCGCCTGTCAAACGACTTTACTGCTGCGTGACTCGCTTTCACTTTCCCGCAGCTTTTTGCTGTGGCTGCAACCTTGAAGTCTATCGACTATAATGTTGCTATGACATGCATTCTTAATAATAATAATAATAATAACGGTGTCCTCGAGGACTAGCCTCGAACTCGAGGACAGAATTCTATGGCCTTGGCCTTAGCCTCGAGTTGGTCGGGCCTTGGCCTTGGCCTCGAACACTCTGTACTCGAATCCATTGATAAATTGCAATGATAGCCTTTGTTCTGGTTTGTCAGGCTTAACACGACACATGTGTGAGCGTTTGCTGGTGTTACATTACTTATTTAATACCTTTTTATCCAAAAAAATATTTCTGCTCCTCCAGTCACGGTCAGAAATGCAGCCATCAAATACCTCGAGATGCTTGAACCAGCAGCAGCAGTGAAAGCCGACAAGTCGTTCGACACTCTGCAGCCACTTCTGCAGTGGAGAGAGTGTTATCAGTACCGGTCACTTCAGCTCCCGCATCCCGCTGAGTGCATTTTCAGCCAGAGCGGTCTCATCATGAAACCGAATCGTGCGCGACTTTGCAAAAAAATGCTTTCCCAGCTAGTTTTCTTGAAATGTAACATTAACGTTTGACCACTCAATGTTTGATGTAATGACAATGTTGTCTGACACTGCATTGACTGATCACTATTTTCTTGTCAAAAATCCAAAATCGAATTCAGCAAGTCATTTGCTGTTTCACTGTTGTACGCAGTTTACTATTTCTCACTGGTGAATGAATAGGACTGCTTAGGCCTTTACTTGACCTCGAGAAGGCCTGGCCTTGGCCTCAGCCTCGAGGTTGTCTGGCCTTGGCCTCGAGTTGGTCCAGCCTTGGCCTCGAACATTCTGTCCTAGAATTTATCCCTGTTAAACCATACTTTCATTTTCCAATTCACCTAACTTGTCAGTTGTCACACTAACTAAAATAATTGTAAAACCATATTACTTACCAATAATATTGTTTGCCAACTTGAAAAAAGTATAAATAATCTTTTAGTGTCCTGGTAACATCAGCTGCATGTAACAATTGTCCATGATAATCAAGAAGAAAATCTCCCTTACAAAATGCTTGTGTTGTAAAAACTCCATATCCTGCACAGCACAACATAATATCAAATTAATCTCCTTTGTAAAACAAGAAGCTCAGCTGTCGCTGACGGACCACGCGAAGCTGCATATCATTTTAAAACCTTGCAAATTTAACCCCTGCCATTTTATAACGCACACTTTATTCCGATACCTACACACACGCTCTCTGCCCGGAGCACATGCGTGCTATAAATAGTCACGACGTCAGCTAGCTATAGCGACAGGCAAACTGCTGGCTAACAATGGCAGAGCAGAGCAGTCCATATGTTGGCGTTTTTTGCGCCCCCTGACGTCGAGAGTCATCGAAGGTCATCGATCTTGGTACCGTTGCAAAGCCCGTTCAATGCTCTTGATTTGATATGCAGCAACTATAGATCTATCTCCTGCCGTTTCGGAGTTACAGGAGATCAAAGTTCTCAAAAAAGGCAAAAAAATCTGTATTTTCGAGGTTTTACGGCAATTTACGGGGCCCCTGTCCCCCAGTGTCATCAAATGTCACCCATATTGGTACCGGCGGAAAGCCCTTCAATGGCTCCTATTCGATACACACCAAATATGGATCTATTCCATACCGTTTTAAACTTACAGCGGATTATTGGTAAGAAAATCGCTAAATTTTCGTGCCACACCTGTAGTTATCGGAGGGAAAACTAGAATGATGGGGCTATCTACACTGCAGTTATCAAAATGTTCAGCCAGTAGACTAAATAACCTAAATTATCGTATGACGTAGTAATGTTAGAGTTTAATTACTGAGTGGGTAACTTGGCATAACTATGTGTAGAGCCTACTTGGTTGAAAAAGTTTAACGATATGTTGAGCCGCTTGGGCACAATACCGGCTTGTGACAGACGGACAGATGTACAGACATCTTGCCACAGCATAGTCCGCGCTTAGCATAGCTTCGCGCTGTAAAGAAGAAGAAAATATCCACACACTTTCAGTTTCAGTGACCTTAATATTTCTGTCAAATATGCTTATCTGTAAACAGCATTGGGGCATTGTTTTATTCACCGGTTGATTTCACCGATGCATCAGACTTGAACACTCTGATGCAAGTCTGATGCATCAGTGAAATCAACCTGTGAATAAAACAACGCACCCCATTCATAGCCTTGAATGTCTGGACTTGTTAATAACTCTTATCTAGTTAATAAAAGATATTTTCTATTCTGAGTAATGCAAGATCATGTATGTATAAAATAGCACTATCGAACAAAAACAGCAGAACTTATTTTACAAAATAGTTCATTACAACTTTTGTCGCACAATGTCTGGAGTGCTACAACTACCCATAGCTCAATCCAGCGAAGCCTAAACACTCGAGACACTGCGGTGAAAGATAGGAGACGAGAGTGGGTCATGAACTATGGTACTCATACCACAGTATAACTACCATTTTGGCACATCGTGACTTTTTTTGCTTATTGTGCCTTATAAGTACCAGTACTCTTACTTACTTACTTACTTACTTACTTACTTATGTTCATGAAATATGCACGTGTATAATTCATTCTCACTCTTAGTGAATAATGAGTCGCTCATCAAGACACAAAACCAACCAAAAGCAAAATACACACGTAACAAAACAAGAAACAAAAAAATATACAAATTCATTAAATAGTTATTTACAAGTATTTTTGTTCAGATGATATGACTGACTGACTGACTGATCTTTATTGAACAATGAACATGTAACAAACGTACACGAGACAGCTTGTCAAAAAATCAATCCAGAAAACTAAAAATTAAGCACTGAAATAATAAAAAATTCTTGCAATGTGCACTCACCTACCAAATTACTAAACAAGTTGTGGCCAATTTTCTAGTAAATGTTTATTTCACAAAATGAAAACTCACTGCATTCTTAGATTTCAGCTTTAAATACTTTGATTATGTGGTCAGAAAAGTATTTTGCATTAATATAGCGAAATTCATAAAAATCCTTTATCTATAAAATGCTACAACTTACAACTATATAATTATTTTTATTATAAGCTAACTGTAACACATTTCAAAGCAGTGTTAAGGATAATAGTTACCAATTTCCTGATGTATAAATCTCTTTTCCAGGCCAGCTTTATCAGAGTCTGCCATAACATATCTTTTCATGTCATCCACAGGACTCACACGGCGCTTGGTATAACAGACATCAAGTTTCTAAAACAAAACAATGTCAAATTATTCTAAATAGGTAATCAAAGTAGCAAGAAGTCACCAACTGTTACAGAGATGACTGGTATCCAAGTACCCAGTTTTAGTTCATCATCCAAACATTTTGCTTCAGGTATCTTCTGCTAAACATATTCTGCTAAGCATTTCATATGGCACAATACCAAACAGCTGCTTCTTACCCAATATCTGCCTGCTTTTATTTATTTTCTGTCCATTCCTCAATTCTCATACACAAACCACAGTGATCAACTTCACAAGGATGTTATGTTATATTTAGGCTAAAAACCACCTCATATGCATAAGCTTATCTAAAAACTGATTGATGATTTGGCAACCTAAAAATAAAATGTCCACATGATGTCTTCAGTTAAAGCAAGAAACAATAACTAATAAGGCCAAGACTACTGTATATGAGAACCACTGCACCTGTGATGGCACATCCAGGCACGGGAACCACTGCACAAGTTTTTTTTTTATTTGAGAAAAGAATGTTAACAGTAACACTAACCCTAATTCTATTAACCCTAACTCTACCAAATATGGAAAACTTGAACATAAAAAATGACTGGTGACAAAAGGATTCTAACCGGCGACCATGCACATGGTCAGTCACAGAGGTCATACTAATTTCCAGAACGGAACGGAACGCCGGAACACAGTTTGATTGGACATCTGGTCGAAGTGGCTGTACACCATTGGTCTCTATAAACAGAACAAAGTAGTTTCGGGAAGTAGGTCAAATAACCAGAAATTTACGGAAGACTGGAACGATATGAACAATTTCTGCAACAACTGACACAGTGCAAGCTGAACAGAATGTCACTGAAGGCAGTGCAACGTCACAATCCTGCAACTTGCCCACAATCATTGCATCAACGAAGGGTGTAACTTTCTCTGATGTGCCAGACAACTTTGCTACAATGTCGACTGTCGAGACGCGCTCGTGCTAGGTTCTATCTGTCCACTAAGAGTTTGGAGTTGAACCCAGAACTCAAGCATTTACTGTCAGGACAGAGGCGGATCCGGGGGTTGTTGGGGGGGGGGGCAATCCGGCCATGCCCCCTTCCCACTGGCATAGCCGGGAAGCACTCGCTTCGCTTGGCTCGGGCACTTCAATTTTACTAGTTATAAGCTTAACAATTTCCACTGCTGCAAAAACTTTTGATTCCAACCTGCGGTTCAACTGTCACGCCAGAAACGTTGCAAAGGCCTGCAACTTCCACACTCGCGCCACGTGCGCAGTCTACTGACTGACGACGTCGCCCAGACAGTCGCATGCAGCATCGTCGCTTCCAGGCTGGACTACTGCAATGCACTGTTGAGTGGCGCACCGGCGGCGACTTTCGACAAGCTACAGCTCGCCCAGAGCAACCTGGCCAGAGTCGTCTGCCAGAGCCGGGGTCGAACCGACGCCAGGCCGCTGCTTCACTCGCTACACTGGCTTCCAGTGAGGCAGCGGGTCACCTATAAACTGGCTGTACTGACTCACAAGGTGCGGACCACAGCCACTCCAACGTACCTCAGCGAGCTGGTACAGACCCGTGCACCACCTCGGGCTCTGCGCTCTTCCGATACTCCGATGCTCGTCGTTCCTCGCATACACACCAAACTGACCCGTCGGGGGCCGTCGCGCTTTTTCTGTTGCTGCTCCATCCACCTGGAACTCTATACCTGCTGAGATTCGACTGTGCGAAAACATTCTCACTTTCAAACGCCACTTGAAAACCCATCTATTCAAACTCACTTAGTCCTCCTGTGCTGCAGCAAGTGCCTCTGTATCTTAGGACCTAAAGGTGCTATACAAATCTGTTATTATTATTATTATTATTATTATTATTGACTTACTACCGTTACATTTACCTTTGCGTGTAAACATATCATGCAGGTAACAGCATGTATCAAAATAGATCAAAATTCGTGTGGCAGCTATAGTATTGTTTCACATACTAAGTAAGTCTTTCCCATCTATCGTCTTATAATAAATTTATTTTTATTATGGACATTGGACAATTTCAAGTTCAAGTTCATAATAACAAGCATCACATATAGTTCACAGTGAGATGTAGCCTACAACAATTGACTGTTAACATAAATATTACATTTTAGTCCATTCGTCTAATCTCCGAAATGGAACGTGCGCTGATCCATTTTGGATTTTAGTCATTTCACCTAATTACCGGAATGTGCGTCACTCGTTCCGTTCCGGTGTTCTGAAATTAGTATGACCCCAGTCACAGACGATAGCCAGTGCTGTAGTTGGCTAAAACAGCTTCAAAACGCGACAACAATTAATTTAACGTTTTTACCTATGGTCCCCATGCCCGGGTGATGCCGTCACATGAGCACGGGTTCCCTTGTACTAGCCACAACCTACACAGCTTATGGTCATGCCTAAAAACTGGCCCGGGCCGGCTGGGGCATATAAACTTTGTCATGTGTGGTTAAAGACTCTAAACTAAAATTGCAGCACTTGCTATGATAACTCAACGTAGGCAAACGTATGTGAGTCATATGGATTTCGATTCATTCACGGTTTTTATAAAGGAGCGTATAGTTCTTCGTGAAATTCACCTCAGAACTACGGGACGCCACTTGTCAGTGGGATCACACAGTGTTATCTGCCACCCGACAGAGGTGACCCCCCACGCCTTCACCCCAACCGGGCAGGTTGGTACTCGATTTATCGACCCCGTAAGGATGAAAGGCTGAGTTGGCCTAGTTGGCTGGTTACATACCGAAATGGTTTACCCGTCCACAGACGGTCACCCATCCGAGTATTAACAGGGTCTGACATAGCGCAACTACGTTGATCGAAGCCAACGCGTTACCACCAAAAAATTCTAAAGGGAAGTCTTCATCCTAAATTAAACGGAGCCGCAGTTTGGCCGTTTAATGCACGCACTTAAAGTGCCTACAGGCCGAGTCAAAAAAGCTATTGCCAGTCCGGACCGGACTGGTAGCAAAGTCTATTACCAGTCCGGAAATGTTTAGGTATTCTATGGCTTGTAGCCGCACACGCGCATTGCTCGCAGTACATGCGCATTGTTGACAATTATGGCTGCAGCGCATGTTTGAAACCAGTTATAATGCTGTTATAGCTCTTATTCAGTCTTCACTTATTCAGTATTATAGCGCGTCGTGGGTCGGTTAGGGTTCAGTAGTACGGGTTAGTGCCAGTTTCATTTTTTAATGGGAGGCGTGGACATTGGCCGCCGAAGGGCTGCGACGCCTCCATGGCCCGGACTGGTACCAGTCCGGGCCGGACTGGTAATAGACTTACCGTCATATATGATCATTTTACCGGTACTGTAAAGAAAAAATAGATCAGTGTCAACTGCAGTGATATTTAGGGCAATTTTTATGTGCCTCGGCCGGGCCGGGCCGGTTTTTAGGCTTGACCAGAGCTTATGTAAGGTGGACGATATTTTTTTGGTTAGTGATAGGACAAGATCAGCGATCTAGCGCTAAGAAACAAAATATTACTAGCGCAAGATCGGACTGGGCGATCTAGTATTAACAAAAGAAAAGTTGATATAGCAAGATCGGCGATCTAGTAGTAGCACTAACCCTTACTCTTGAACCCTAACAGACCCATGAGGCGGTATAATACTGAATAAGTACTAGAATACTGAACGGCACTTTTATGATGGTTTATGCTGTAACTGGCACTAACCCGTAAATCACTGATCTTGCTATATCAGTGCTATAACTAGCACTAACCCTTACTCCTGAACCCTAACCGACCCACCAGGCGGTATAATACTGAATAAGTAGGCCTACTAGAATACTGAACGGCACTTTTGTGATGGTTTATGCTAAACTGGCACTACCCGTAAATCGCCGATCTTGCTATATCAACTTTTGTTAGTGCAAGATCGCTGATCTTGCGCTAGTAATATTTTGTTTCTTAGCGCTAGATCGCCGATCTTGTCCTATA
>Ga0209149_1000662_pt1 | contig 15051 bp, 9 predicted proteins | sample WorMetTyACAVOLI2_FD_187423 | JGI IMG/M metagenome (GOLD analysis project Ga0209149, IMG submission 187423) | Marine gutless worms symbiont microbial communities from Max Planck institute for Marine Microbiology, Germany - Olavius algarvensis... ... | reverse complement strand
ACCATAAATACCAAACACAACTCAGTTTGAACGTCTACCATATTCGATAACGTCCTACTCAGTCAATTCGGGTTTGACTGAGTGGATTAAGACTGTACCTACAGTCGGATAGAGATAAAACTCTACACACGTGCACAGCTAGTAATAATATTATCGATGTGGGTAGTCATTGAGAGGTTGTATGTAAGAGTGACGCCCAGGACCGAGATGCGTTGGACTCTTTCAAAGCCTTGTACAATGGGTGGTGGCTGGTGGTAGACCTGTTTGTCGGCAGGACCTTGGCTTAGTAAATACAATTTCCTTGGACTTGGATCGATTGAGTTTAAGGTTATTGCAGTTGGCCCACTGTTCGATGTGCTGGATCTCGGCTTTGCAGGTATTCTGATTATTGGCAGGAATAATATAAGGTATGTGTCGTCAGCATACTTAACAATGACATTATGTGATGATACTGGATGCAGATCCGAAGCTGTAACGACATAAGAGGCAGGCCCTATGACATAACCTTGGACTATGCTGGCTGAGATGTCGAGGGGGTCTGACAGCTGATTCTCAAACAAAGTACAGTGAGAGTGGATTCGAAAGAAACACTCAAGCCAGTTATAGATAAAGTCAGGTAAGTGAGTATTGGCGTATTTCTGGAAGAGATTAGAATGCCTAACCGTATCGAAGGTCTTTGAAAAATCAACTGCGTATACTATGACATACTTGTTATTAGCTAGCATGGAAGTTATAGTATGGAGGATGGAAATGAGGGCAGCAGTAGTTGCACCACATGGTCGAAATGCAAACTGGTCAGATATTGTTTGTAAGTAAGGTGGACAGAGGAGAGAGGGATAGATATACTGACGAACAACTATCCGCTCAAGGATTCTGCATAAAATGGGTGAGACAGAAATTGGTCTGAAGTCAGAAGGTCCAGAAGGAGATGGTATTTTGGGGATGGGGTGTATAGCTGCCATCTTCCATTGCCAGGGAACATATGAAGCTGCGAGTGATATATTAAACAGGTCTGCAATAGGAGCGGCCAGTACGGGCGCAGCAAGTCTCAGGAACCATGCAGGGATGCCATCCAGACCCGAGGCTGTGTGGCGCAAATGATCAAGGATGCGGAATATCTGAAACTCTGAAATCTGCTGGCTGTTTTAAAGTCAAGGTATGGGCGGATACAGCGAAGTTCACGGATGTGATAGTAGCAAGACTTAGAAAGTGCAGTGATTTGATCCGAGAAGGTAAGGTGTTCGTCGAAAATAAAACCAAGGTTGCGAGTGGAGTGGGTTGTAGTGAGAGAGCAGTCCTGTATTTTACAGAGTTGTTGTTTAAGTCCAATGAGAAGAAATTCAGTTTTAGAAGAATTGAGAATGAGAATATTGGCAGTCAACCACGCAGAAGTAGCGGAATTTTAACCCAAGTGGCCAACGTGTACGTGGCATTGAGCTAGAAACGCTCCACATGAAGTCGACGTTCACGTCTGTCATTATTATACATCATGCAGACCTGCAGAGAAGAGAATCGCAGCAAACTTGTCCTTTAGAGGCTCAACTGCGACTCTGTCGACCAGCATAACTCGCATTGCTATAGATTTCATGCGCCGCTTACCTATTTACGTGTCGTTGACTGCTGACTCTTCGCTCATTCGTGGCCTTGGTTAATCAGAGTGATGTTAATTTTTACCGCTCGACGCATTGCAAAGCGCAGTTTTAGCCGTCGACGAAATGTCTGTCCGCCTATCCGTCCGTTCGTCTGTCGCAGTGTTGTAATGTGTCAAAGCAGAGAAACGTATTGTTAAGCTGTCAAGGCCACGTTGTAGCCCCTCCTCGTTTCTGCGGATACAAAAATTTGCCAAAATTCCAACGGGATTATCCCCCAACGGAGGCATCAAGTAAGGTTAGGGTGGGTTACAGTTAACGTTTGTACAGAAAGTATTAGCTTATATCTCGCAAAAGCTGCAAATTACAGTAAAAAAGTAAAGTACGTGGATTTGTATAGCGCATCGTTGCGAAGCGCCTCTAATGCGCTACCGCTTCCCGTAAGTCGGTGCTGATCTCCGCAAGCCAACCCGACAGCCAGGCATTTAGCGAACACTGCGAGACCACGGATACGGGTTGGTGTATCACGCAATATGCCTGTTTACTTCCCCAGCTTACACCGGGTACTCATTCAGCCTGGGCAGGCTCAGGCTGAGAAGGCCTGGGTGCCCTGGTTCCGCGCCGAGGTGGTTTACCCGTCCAAAGACGGTCACCCACCTAGGCACTAACCGGGCCTAGCGTAGAGTAACTACGTTGATCAGCCGGAACGTGTTACCGCTACGCTAAACCGGCAACAATCACAATAATTGTCAATACAGTCACAAGCCTACCATAGAACACGCGTAGGAAATCGTATATGCGACCTATGGAATGCTGCTATTTCCAACGATCTTAAGTGATTCGCAATCTAAATTTCAAGGGCACGCCATTATTCGACGTTGAAACTTAGCAACATTTCCAACAACATGGCCTGTCTACGACAGCTGAACTTCTTGTCATGTTGGATTGAGTCGGAAGTAGATATTTACCGGTGACGCGAGACGGGTAGTCGAGAGTGTACATGTACGTGGCGGAAGCACCAAGGCCAGCGTGACGCTGTGCTAGCTCGACGCCCGGCGCCACGTAGACGCCGTCAGCAAGCAGCTCGACCAGGCTGTTGCGCCTCGACTCTGCGTCAGCGACCGTCCGTTCCCAGTCCGTGTACTGGTGCATCAGGACGTCGAAGATGTATTGACGATGGTAGACGAACGTGTTCTGGACGTACGTGCGTAGCATGCGGCGCAGGCGGCCAGCGTCAAGGCCGTCCACGAGGTCGCGTACTGTGAGGTAGAACGCAGCGTCGACGCGAGACAGTCCTACGAGTAGCGCCACACCCGCAAACACCGCTTCACGAGGCTTCGTCATGAGACGTCGGACATCGCGAGGTAGCACGCTACGTCGGTCAATCGTCGGACCAAACGAACTCAGGTATTTTGGAGATCGGACGTCGACGTTCACCTTACAACACAGTTAACACGCCGCCCACTTAATACATGTAACTAGCATCAAATTCGCCGGATACAACATAAGCTAATCAAACTCCGAGCAACGGCAAACTAATTATACGTTATATTTCAAAAACGTTAACAACTTCTCAACAAAAACAGCTTGCAACAAGTGATGTTAGACACAACAAACCTCACTTCACGTCCCACTGCAAGTGATAAACATCGTTACAAAAACAAACACAGAGCAAAACACAAAACAATATCTCCCCGGCTGTTGCACGGGGGGGGCAAGGTAAAATGTTGCTCCAGTGAAGTTGCGCAGCTGCAGCGCACATTGGGAATGGACGCGATGACAGATAGCCTAACGTTTCCAACAACGAGCATTAACCAGCATAAGTCTACTGCACAGCAGAGATGCGCGGATCCCAGAATTTTGGTTTCATGACCCATTCGCGTTCATGATTTGCGACCGCATCAGTGTCCGCTTGTAGATCATCAGAACAGCTTGCGGGCGTGCATCCCGTCAGCGGATCCGTGACAGCACATCTCTATTGACACGCTGCACGGTCGACGTCGCAGTCGCACGTGTTCTGTGTGTTTCAGCTGGCCCGCCTTGACAGCCAGTTATATGATGCTTGCGAACGTCGTCAGCCGTTCGTCGTTCGTCTGTTCTCCGTCCCGTGGTCATATCTCGAAAACCAAGTAAGATAGACCCTTAGTTACTATGGAACACTATTAGGAAGTTGATTTTGTCGCCGCATTCAGATCCTGCTGCAGACCCCTCCAGGGAAACATTCTGGTTCCAAATAAAAAAAAATATATTAATTTGGCCTCCTGTTCGACTTGGCATCATCACAGCTATTGTCAGCCGAGCACGACTGTCATCACACCGCAGGTGTTGTTAAGTGTTGAAAACAGAACGCGACGGCCGAAACCTGTTGTTCAGAATCGTCGTCCGTTGTGTTGACGATGCCAAAGTCTAAAAGGAGACAAGCCACCTTATTTTCGCAGTGCGATATTCTTGTTTTTATCGCGCGTCAGCATACTTACGCGCTATATTGATATAGCAAATCTGTCTGTCTGTCCGTCCGTCCGTCTGCAACGTTCCGGTATTAGATGAAAACGGCTTAGCATATCGTCATAGTTTTCTCACCATACGGTAGCCCAATCATTCTAGTTTTACGAGCATCAAACATCTTCACGAAATTCCGACGGGGTCACCCCTGCGGGGGCGCTAAATACAGGTGGGGTATAAACATTTCGCGATTTTCTACCAATAAGTCGCAATATCTTGCAAACGATACAAAATATCGCCATAGTTACTATCAAATGCGAATAGGAACTCGTATGCGATCTATCAAACGGTGCCATTTCCAATGACCTTGAACGAACCGTAACCCTGTTTTCAAGGTCACACCACTCTTTTACGCTATATATCTTACAAACAGCTACAGATACGGCCACAGTTACTATAGAAGGCGAATAGGAAACCGCATCCAAGCTTTCAAATGGGACCAGTTTCAATGACATTGAGTGACCTGTAACCCAGATTTCAAGGTCACGATATTATTCAACGTCAAATAACTCAAAAATGGTACAAGATAGAGCTATATTTACAATGGCTGACCAATAGAAAGTCGCACATGGTCTATCAAACGGCGCCATTTTCAATGACCTTGAACGACCCCTAACCTGGTTTTCAAGGTCACGCCATTCTTTGACACTGAATATCTCACACACGGCTACAGATACGGCCATAGTTACTATAGAAAGCGAATAGGCAATAGGCAACCGCACCCAAGCTTTCAAATGGGACCAGTTTCAATGACATTGAGTGACCTCTAACCCAGATTTCAAGGTCACGATATTATTCAATGTCAAATAACTCAAAAATGGTACAAGATAGAGCTATATTTACAATGGCTGACCAATAGAAGGTCGCATATGGTCTATCGATCGGCGCCATTTTCAATGACCTTGAACGACCCCTAACCTGGTTTTCAAGGTCACGCCATTCTTTTACATTGAATATCTCACAAACAACTACAGATACGGTCACAGTCACTATAGAAGGCGAATAGGAAACCGCATCCAAGCTTTCGAATGGCATCAGCTTCAATGACATTGAGTGACCTTCATCCCCGATTTCAAGGTCACAATATTATTCAACGTCAAATAACTCGAAAATGGCACAAGATAGAGCTATGTTTACAATGGCCGACCAATAGAAAATCGCATGGTCTATCGAACGGCGCCATTTTCAATGACCTTGAACGACCCCTAACCTGGTTTTCAAGGTCACGCCATTCTTTGACACTGAATATCTCACACACGGCTACAGATACGGCCATAGTTACTATAGAAGGCGAATAGGAAACCGCACCCAAGCTTTCGAATGGCACTAATTTCAATGACCTTGAGTGACCTCTGACCCACATTTCAAGGTCACGATAATATTCAACTTCCAATAACTTGTCTAATAGTAAGTCGTGTATGATCTGTCCAATGGTTCCGTTTCCAGTGACCTTGAGTGAACCTTAACGTAGATTTCAAGATCTTGGAGATGCCCTCGACGAATTGTGTGCGCAGGTGACGCGCGATCTGTTTGCGATAGCTAAGTTATTGTTTATGTTGTTGTAACACAGAGCAGAGAACACGTTCATAACTGTAGCGCTAGCAGGGGACCGTTGACGCCATACACATTTGATACAGGAATTACAAGTCTACTGTTGACCGAGTCGTCAAACATTTATATCGAGAATTCGTATAATCATGTAATACGAGTACATCATCTCACATTGTACATCCACAACTAAACATCTAATGACAGATAGACACAGTCATCAGCTGTCTGTTCGACTGTCACAAGCACTGTTCGTCAGCTCGCACTGCGTGCTGCTCGATATTACTAAAAAGAGCGTTGTAATCGCCTAGCAAGGTCGACGGTGACAAAAACGCTACGCTGACAGCTGAAATATGCAGTCGGGTCGTGGTGGGTGGTCCACACGGCACAATCAGTCAGCTACCGACATACCAGTTGGTCGGCAGTTCTGTGCTTCAGACACTGTAGCAGGTCGGCAGTGTGCATCAGTGAGGTCGAGGTCGGATGACCGCCGTGTGATGTCGAGCTGCAGTTGACGCGGTTTGCCAGGCGTCGAGCGTACGCGAGCGGCTCGTTCGTTATCGACCACGTACTCAGAGCAGAGCCACCATGGATTATTGCGCGCTGGAAGAGGTTGCGACCTGCAGCCACGACGAGTTGACGTTACACTACATCAGAAACTCACTGCAGTCAATGACACAACTACCACGACAGTGGCTTATATAGCACTAGTTCAGTATAGTACAGACCGAGTCGTCGACAGGCACGACCGACCACCCGCAACGACGACTTCGTGGCCTAATAAACTAACATTCTACGTCTGTCGGTTTATAGGAAAATCGTTTTACCGAACCAGTACGCAGAATTCCAGAATAGCCGTTTGTTCTGCGACACCACGTCACCGATAGCTAGTCGTGTCACTTACAGCACTTTACATACCAAAACTGAGACAGCAAACAACGGTTCACAGCCACGGTATTGGACGGTTATGATTTACATTTTACACACGTTGATGAATACAGATGAATATATACTACGACGAAATCGTCTGGGCAGAAAACTGTTAATCACATACTGGAAGTGTTTTATGGAATCCTAGCCCTACTGTTGTTTTGTTTTGTTTTTCTTTTCTTTCTTTCTTTCTTTTTAATTTTATACGGTGCCCCTGCAATGTCTTTGACGTGATAGTGTCACCTTAATCAGTACATTGTTACTTACTTACTTACTTATTTACTGTACTCAAATAATGCATGTCTAGAAAGTCACTTAAACATAAACTCAAACTTCACTTATTGTCTGAAATGGTAGCAAGTTAACCAGTAAAGGTAGAAGTAAAGGAGCGTATAGTTCTTAGTGAAATTCACCTCAGAACTACGGGCGCCACTTGTCAATGGGATCACACAGTGTTATCTGCCACCCGATGAGGTGACCGCCCCGCCTTCACCTCAACCGGGCACGTTGGTACTCGATTTATCGACCCCCATAAAGATGAAAGGCTGAGTTGGCCTACATCTGTTAACATGTTTGTATTTTCGGTTGACGTGATAATAGTCAATCCAAAGTTATTATGGAAGACAAATTTCTCAAACTTTCAAATGGTACCATTTTCAACGACCTTGAGTGATCTCTAACCCACATTTCAAGGTCACGATAATATTTAACGTCAAATAACTCGACTAATAGTAAGTCGTCTATGATCTGTCCAATGGTTTCGTTTCCAGTGACCTTGAGTGACCCTTACCGAGATTTCAAGGTCACAGTGTAATATTTAGGCCTATGAATGCCCTCGACGTATTGTGTGCGCAGCTGATGCACGATCTGTTTGCGATAGCTAAGTTCTTGTTTTTACTCACGTTCATTTAATGAGATGTTTATGGTCAGTGGCAAATGACATTGCTGTAACATTTTTACTGACCTCTGGTTTACATCGCTGCTAGCAAAGAATGTTTAAGAACTACACAAATTATTTTATGCTATTAGAATCAGCATTTCATTAGCTATTATGTCTGAAATTTTCTTTCAAATTGGTTACTTTTTCTAAGAGTTATGCAAGAAAACAACAGTGGATGTTTTTTTCTGAAGACAGTGTAGTATCAAAATATAGCAGTATGCAGTGTCTATTGTGTTAGTTTTACAATGCCTTCAGTGTCTGTTAACATTCATTATATATAAATATCACGATATAGTTTTTGTAACAATATTTATACAATATTGTTATACGGTACTGTAGCCTATGCGTTATTGCTGCTCGTGTATTGTTGCTGCTTTGGCAACGTTCGCTCCGAGCCGACTTTTATGTAGACTCATCTTTTCTTCTTGATGCAGGAAGAAAAGATGAGTCTGTATAATAGTCGGCTCGGCGTTGTCAGCTGAACACCAGGTGTATTAACATTGTGTGTATATTACACAGTCGGCTGATGACATCCGCTGCAACTGGACCAGTCATCCGGCCGGCCGTCGTCAAGCTCGCGGATCGTATAAATACTCAGTTAATTGAATAAAGTCATCGTTCGTCCAGAAGCGACGTCGGTGCAGCTCCATTTTCAATAGAGTTTGTTGTCATATGAAAATTACATGTCTAGCGCTAAAGTATCGTGTATCGTGAAACACTTCAACGCATGGGCGTAGGCAGAGGGAGTCCCGAGTACTGTGTGATCGCCAATCACATAACGATATTTTCAACCACGTATTTATACAAATTTATACGTATTTATACTCTTTATTATTCACGTGCAAGCACTGCACGACATCTTGACTTTATTACGAAGTCTCATTGTTTTGAGCCGAGTGTGTCCGTCTGAAAAAAAACATTTTATCTGCAATAGTTTTCAAGTCATCGTGCGGACATACACATCTCTAACAAATGCATCATATATGCATGTGTTCATGATAACTGGATAACAATCTAGTCAGATGTGAAAAATAGGAGAGGTTTCACACAGACGCACTCACTGCAGCTGAAAACAAACTACGTGATGATGTGCCAATAAAAAGTTTTACCCATTTTGCCAACTCATTCGTCTGGCTCGGCTACAGTTGACTTAATATCATTACCGTCAAACCGAAACACTACAGGCCTATATACTTTCAGTTTCATCTTATTATAATTACGCCTACAGGCTACATTATTAAGCCGCCGCTCGCGACAGCGAGAGCGGCTTAGTGCATCGGAGCTGTCCAGTGTCCATCTGTTTGTCCGTCTGTTAGTTTGTCTGTCGCCAAAATGCAAAAAAAGGATTTTCTCAAAAACTAAGCAATTTTAAGCTATGGTCGCTATTGACGACCTATAGAAAGTCGTACATAGGCTTTTCAAAGAACCCATTATTGGACCCCCTAAAATCCAAGATGGCGGAGATCCGCCATCTTCGATCTGATGCCAACATGCAAAAATGCGATTTTCTCAAAAACTAAGCAATTTAGAGCTATGGTGTCTATTGACGACCTATCGGAAGTTATGTAAGCTTATCTGGGCTTTTCAAAAAACCATTATTGGATCCTACAATCCAAGATGGCTGAGATCCGCCATCTTGAGAATCGACATGACGTCATTTTTTGCCGATGTGGTCCGATTTGGATAAAATTTCGCAGAGTGGTACAGAATGACATGTCGACTGCAGTGATGTGTGGAAATGGAAACCATACGTAGAATTCCAATATGGCGGACGTTTGGGTGAATTCAATGGCATGTCATCCCACAGCCACGTGTCACATTGCAGGGTGCTGCCACTTGGTGAATTCACTGTCACGATTCCAGAGCCACATGCCACACTGCAGGGTGCAGTCACCTGACAAAATCAATGTTGTGATCGTGCCACATTGCAGGGTGTAAGAATTCCATTCGGCATATTAAAAGTCGTTTTTCGCTATATTTTATTTTTTTTTGTTTTTAATGAACACGTTTATTCGCCAAAAATAGGCAGAAAAACAAAAAAAAGCATCTGTCAGAACTATCAGTGATGTAATCAACCAGTTAATGGCAACGATAAAGGCAGACTAGAGATACAGTTTAATGCAATTTAGGCTTTGACGAGCGGCGGCTTTCGTATCGTCTCCGATATATTTGTACTGTATAATGTACACGTGCACTGTCAAAGACAGTTTCAGTTTTAGAAAGGAGAAATCAACGTTCGGCGAGCCAGGACCTCAATGAAACTGCTTCAACACTGGACATGCTAGTATTTGTACACAATGTAGCACTGAAATTGATCGTTACGTTACGTTACGTTACCATCTGTCACGCGTCCCATACGTCATCTATATCATATCAAACAAGCCGCCAGTGCTAGCTGGGCATGCCGCTGACAGTCCTGCACGCATCACTCGCCAGTCTAGATAAGTAGCTATACAAGGTGCGACTTAAAATGTATCCTTGAATTTTGCACACAAATGCCCAAAAAGAGGGACGGGACAGGTAATCAGAACTATCACTGCTGTAATCAACCATTCAATGGCAACGATAAAGGCAGACTACAGATACAGTTGCAATAAAAAGTTAGGGCTAAAAATTGTCGTGCCTTGGCCGTCTGGATTCGTCTTTGGAGATCTTATGACCACAAAATTCGCATTCAAACAATGCGAAAATGGGGCTTTGGCTAGTGACCACAGAGGCATTGTGGCTGGATTTCGAGAAAAGAAGTTATGATAACAAAATTCGCATTCAAAATTATAATACGCAACCATTTGTTTTGTAAAACGGCGACTAAATACTGAGTTGACAACATGGAAGACAGAAACACGACACACAAAACAGCCGTCTCACAACATCTCACAACGCCAAGAATTGTTTGTCATTTATTAATGCTTAAAAATTCTAAAGCTAACGACGAGGTGTCAGTTTTTCACAAGAGTCTGTGAATAAAAAATCTTTTGTGAAAGCTGTAAGTGAATGAAAATGCGGTTCAGTTTATTTATTATTATTATTGCACGAAATATGAAGAAGACAATATGATCACTGTAAATGTGAAGATGACGACGTTATACAATGCTGACAAGTGTTGAGACGGTCGTCAAGGCGACTAACAAGCTTAGCTGCAGCATGAGTCGTGATGCAGCCAGTGCAGCGTGCGGTGTGCCTACCTCGAGTGACTGGCGACACCATCAGCAAGTGGACGAGTGCCGCTCCGTGACCTTGACCTAGCAACGTCACTGATCGCGTGTCGCCGGAGAACGCGTGGATGTTCTCCTTGATCCAGTGCAGGGCAGCGACGATGTCGAGCAGCGCGTAGTTGCCGGGCGCGTTGCTGTCGCCGGTGCTCAAGAAACCTGCAAGACGTGTGTGTACATAACGTGCATCAAGACACCCACAGAGTGTTCATGTGACAAATGACCGGACTGCCGGCGTCTAGAGTGAATTATTGATGTCACCAACACCGACTTCGACGGTCAACCGATATTTCAAAGCAACTACACGGCAGCCCGGTGTACAGATAAGCTTCTCAGCTTCTGTAACATAAGTCATATCATGTCGTGACGTCACAGTTAATGCAGCCTCCTGCGTCGTTGACGTCATTCGAGTCTTTTCAGATGATAAGCAAATAAAACTCTTAATAATTACTTCTGGTTTAGGTTTACTTTAGGATTAAGCATAGTGTGTGAATTCTAGGACAAAGACAACTGTTGAGACAGTTTATAGTTCACTGTTGCATGCCAACGTAACTACGAAAAGTACAGATAACCTGCACATAAGCGTAAGTACGGCAAGGGTCCGAACACGTGCTTTAGCGCTGATTACTGTATCACCAGTCAAACTCGAACCTGCAGCGCTTTAGGCCTACAATCGGAAGTGGCAGATTACTAGCATCAACTAAAAATAGGCCTATGCGGACATCCCTTGGACAATTGGATTAGCGGTGTAGTTAGCAGACATGCCACTATCCGTCCCAATAAGCCACATTTTCGAGTTATTTGACGCTGAATAATATCGTGACCTTGAAATGTAGATCAGGGGTCACTCAAGGTCATTGGAAATTGCACCATTCGAAAGCTTGGGTACGATTTCCTATTCGCCTTCCATAGTAACTATGGTTATATCTTGTATCATTTCGGAGATAAAGCGAGATATTGGTCGAAAATCGCGAATTCTTCTTACCCCCTTGCATTCGACGCTCCCGTTAGGGGATCCCCGTCGGAGTATTGCCATACCGTTTGGTACGGAAAAAAACTTGACTGGTGTGGCTACCCGATGGTGAAAATATTTTGATGATATGTTTAGCCGTTTCGATAGAATCCCGGCATGTGACAGACAGACGGACGGACACCTTGCGAGGACATATCAATCAATCAATCAATCAATCAGGAATTTTTAAAGTGGCCTAAGTAAGGATTTACTGCAAGGTCCACTAACAGAAGTTAGTCAGTTACGATAGTTGTATCAACTTGTATGTTCGAATATGACACAGTGAACAGATGAGTCTTCAGACGCCTGCGAAAGGTGTCCAGTGATGGCGCTGATGTGACCTCCTGTGGAAGACAGTTCCAGACCTGGGCATAGTCCGCGATATGCATAGCATTGCACGGTAAAAACCAGCTACCGCCAAAACGCTATCATAAACGTCGTCTGCCTCTATTTTGCATGTCATCAGCATTAACTTGCATATATTGTCACTTGCACTACTGCGCGTAATCGTGCGTAGGAACAGCTGCAGACTATGCAGACGTCTGCAGCACATTGCAGCATGCAGCGAATACGACTGAGGACGACACCACGCGCAGTGTAAATGCAGCTTTATGCGCAGTTGACCTATGCCTACGCGGCACGGTTTCCATCATTAAGTAAGATTTCCGTAACGCGACGCAACGCACCGCTCCGCACCGCAGTTCCGCCGGCACGCTGTCGGCTGTCGGCACTTGCGGATTTGTAACTCCGCAAGGATTCCGCTGTCGCAAGGTCTTGCGTTACCGACTTTTTTCGCGATTTTTGTCGAATGGAAATGCTCACGGTGCGGTGCGGTGCGTACTGATGGAAACCACGCGTTACGCTGACCGAATCAAATTTTTGTCGGCAGACGTTGTGTCGAACGCAAACTTTCGTCTTGGGTGTCGTGCTATGCCAAAGATGCTAAAGACATTAGCGTCGTCAACACAACATCAACACGCTTGCAGTTTCACACAAGAAATTCAGCTGTGGCAGAGAAACCGCGCGACGCTCCACATCACTCAGAAACGCCGTAGCGCACAAAAGCCACAGAAAGTTGCCATATCGTATACTTTGCATATGCACTCGTTGTTTTTATTTATATCCTAATTATTATTAAACTTTCTCATTATTTTCTATTTTGACCTTTACTAACCGTAAACATCCAAGGCCAGAATGACCGTATATGAATGTCTTTCTAGTGTATTAAGCCCGACTGTAATATCGTTATTTAAATACTGAACCTAAAAAGAATGACCTTTAATGGTCACTCAAGGTCATCAGCAATGTTGCCAGTCGACAGAACGTGTACGACATTTTATTAGTGATGAGTAGTAATCGTGCCTCTTTCTTGCGCCGTCTCCGATATATTACCGCTTTTTAGCTCATGTGACTGTCTCTCGACAGTCCGTCACTTCATTACATATAATTTCCTATCCATTGGTAAGCGCAGTGTAGCTAATTATCCTATATTCAGGTATTAGCCCTTAAGAAGTTTCCAATATAATACCTGTGTCCTGTAATGACCTTTAAAAGTCAACTAGAAGTTGTAGTTGTTGCTAACGCTCTTGACTACATAGGCTGAAAGCCATCTTGCAGTTGTTGCCCGTAGTCTGCCTCAGAGACATTGACATTTTTCAAAATCTAATATGGCGGCTGCTGCCATCTTGGATTTTCATAATAAGTGGATTTGCACGTTCCGCCATTATGGTTGTATGTTTCCTGAGCTGTGTACCAAATTTGGTTGAAATATATCGTATAGTCGATGAGAATAACCCATATCTGTTCCCGACGTTCAGTTTTTCGTCACGTGGGCATCTCTGTGTAATCATTTTGCTTCTTTCTACCAAATTTTGTGCAAATATCTTCACGCAATACGCAGACATCAGTATTTTACGGAACTCAATATGACCGCCGTCCCCCATCTTGGATTTGTTTGAGGAAGTCGGCTATCCCATTTAAAAATTTCGTCATGATAGGCATAGTAATGTTGAAATTATGAGTAGGCCTATGTGAATTTTTGTCGTTTATGCTTGAAAGTCCTATTCATGGGTCCAAAATTTCATTTTTTTCGGGGTTTGATTCGACTCCCACAATTTACGGGAACGTCGTTCACACCCCACACGGCACATTCTTGCGCAGAATGACGCGTTCTGAACCCTCGTTGGTATGATCGGACGCGCTGTGCAGTAGCACTATGATATTTCCCATAGGCAAAATTTTGGGCAACTTCGTGGGTCCCCCAGCTCCCCATCAGACGTCGTAGGAAAACCCCACTAGCAAAGGTACCCTTTGACCCTCCACTACAACAAAATAATAATCGGAAGAATTCTGCAATGTAACCCATGGGCTCTAGATCGCGTACAAAAAGTAGGTTAACAGTGACTTGTAGTGCAATCAGACCGATGGCGCATTACAGAGTTCACACAGTGTTCTCGGTGTAAGCAGCATGAAACATAAAACTCTTCAGTTTGCTCTTGAATGAAGCAGTCCAACGCAAGAGTTTCAAGTTAGTCGGCAGCCGATTCCAAGCACGGGGTGCGGCATAGAAAGCCCGGTCACCAGAGAAAGCCCGGTTACCAGGTACGATTTAGGCGTTTGTATGGGAAAATAAGCAAACAGGCGAAAATTGGGGAATTTTGACGCCCCGTAGCTCCGAAACCGTACGTCGTACAAAAAAACTGATCAAATTTCGGAAACTCTGTGACCGTTGTACTACAACATGGAGTGAACAGCATCTCTCTTGTTCCGCGGGTTGTAAGCTGGTCAGAGTGAGGTGCCTGTTTAACTCCTTCAATTTTGAGGTTTTGGGGCAAAATGACCCCTAAACGGATTTTTTTTTTGAAAATTCACGGCGATACGTTTTGGGAGACATGGATGTCGTGACCAAATTTGATGATCGAAAATCGGCCTCTGGGAAGTGACGTAAGCGAAATGTCGTCTCGTTTGGTGGACAAAAAACCCGTCTGCGCGGGACTCGTCCGAGCAGACATGACAGACGTGCACAGATCAAAGGGCGACAGCTTACCTACTACTTCCTGTTTTTAATTGCATCGTAGTTAATGAGTGCCTACTTTTTATATGTTTGCCGTGGAGAGGCTTACAGTAGCCGAAATGCCCTTGAAAGGTAACTTAACCCTTTAATACCAACTTTAAAACCACAGAGTAATGAACCATTATACTGCAATACAGTGATTGGTACACTGGCCGTTGATGGGTGGACTGTTACATTTGGTACAGTCAGGAGGGACCTTGGCGGGCTGGGACCCCGCCCAGTCCCCTAATCGCTGTACCAAATGT
>Ga0209149_1000660_pt1 | contig 15061 bp, 13 predicted proteins | sample WorMetTyACAVOLI2_FD_187423 | JGI IMG/M metagenome (GOLD analysis project Ga0209149, IMG submission 187423) | Marine gutless worms symbiont microbial communities from Max Planck institute for Marine Microbiology, Germany - Olavius algarvensis... ... | reverse complement strand
GCCATCGGCTAAATGTACGCGACCACTCTTCCAAGGTCGAACTGGCTGCGACGGGCGTCCATCCGGTTGGCATGATATCGTCACATGCCAGCGTCTAGTGTGTGTATGTTATGCTTGTTTACATAACGCTTTTACATAACTGAAGATACCTACTTTGAAATATAGAAGGATAAAAGGAGATATGATCGAATTGTATAAGATCTTTGCGGAAAGTATGATAACAACACAACTGAATGGATAACAGGAAAATGTATTGAAAAACAACATGATACAAGAAATCATAGATTTGCATTACGACAGTCACATGTTTATTATGATATGCGCAAATTTAATTTTTCCAATAGGATTATCTCAATATGGAATAGTTTACCAGATTATGTTGTTGCTTCTCCTACCATAAATACAATTAAAGCACGTCTTGATAAATTCTGGGAGGACCAGTGGTCAAATTGTGGGGGAACGCGGGGGAACGGCGTTCCCCTTCCGTTTTTGGTGGGGGAACGCCGTTCCCCTAGCTTACACGACCGCTGTGGGTGGAAGCGGGGGAACGTGTCTGCTGATGACACCAAAGCTAGAGCTCGTTCAGCTGAACAGTGGTCTAGCAGTGATGACCTGTCGTGCATATGGAAGTTACTGTAACTTACTGAAGAGTACTGTAGAGCAATAATTTACCCCACTCTGAGGGGCCACTCAGTTAAGAACTCACTGTTTATAGTGTGAAATGCGGCACGTGATTCCGAATAAACGCCCGTCAAACATTGATCGATTTTCAAAATTGTTTCACGGTTCACCAGCTGATTCGGAAAATTGAATTAATTAATCAGTCATTAAAATTCTCAGCACAGTTAAAACGTCTCACCACACTACCTTGTGAAATATCGAACTTCAAGTTAAAGTCCCCAAACCACAAAAAAGTTTAAAGTGAAACTCAAAGTCAAAAGTAAAACCAGCAAGAAAGGCATTTCGTTTGCCTTTAGTCTAGTCTTCACTGCTTTACTATTCAATAGTCAATTCAGTACTGCAGTAACGCAACAATTAAACAACAAATTGAAGTTTTAGTTCGTTTAATGTCAGTTGTGAACTTGTCAATCATCATTTGATTCCGAATTCCGCTGTGGTCACAGAAAATGGTCGCATATCTTGCAGATAAGTGTTCAACACTAACACTGTGAAAACGGCCTTCAGTCGTTCGATGACAGCTACCTACAACACAAGCAATAGAAATAATGTGCGTTAAATGCATGATTTAAGTTACCCCTATTGTCAATAAGGGTAACTTTAAATCATGCATTCTGTAATTTGTAGTGGCCTTGGCTCGTTGGAATGTTTTGTAATAATAAAATGCACGAAATTTGGTCAGTTGATTCTAAGGAAAATATTAAAATTGTTGCCACCAGATGTCAGATTTTAGGGCTAAAATGCACCAAATTCGATTTCGGCTGGGGCTCCGACCCAGACCCCGCTGTGGGAGCTTACGGTGCTCCCCCAGACCCTCTAGCTGGATTTAAGGGGGCCTACTTCTAAGGGGAGGGAGGGGAAGGAAGGGGAGAGGGACGGGAAGGAAGGGATAAGGAAAAAGGAAAGGGGACGGGGGAAGGGGAGGAAGGGAAAAGCGTTCCCCTTGCTCTGATTTTACAGTTTGACCACTGGGGAGGACCAAGATGTTCGATACAATTGGAAAGCCGACATATCGTTTACCGGAAGTCGTAGTAAAGTCGAGTTAACAATTGATCAATTATTCTGATTTTGTTTTGTGATTGGAAATTGTTTCGCACAATGGATTAGACACAGAGGGCTACGACCTGCGTCCAGTTGACTACACTACTGCTACTACTATATACTTTTGGCTTTCGTTTTTAGGCTAACGGCGAACGTTACTACGTTACGTTCGCCTAATGTCATCACAATTCCGTCTGTTGTCTGTCTGACTGTCGTCTGTCTGACTATCGTCTTTGATGTTGGTGCACCCTATTCATAGGATTGAATTTTTTGTCTATATTTTGCACCGCGTTGTAGCATAGGTATCTGGTGACATTGTTGCCAAAAATTACGTCCATCGTCCGACGCACGCACACTTAACGGGGGCGTCGCATGCAGGTGGGGCATGGAAAAATCGCGATTTCTGACTAATGGCTTGCCTTATCTCTGAAACAATACAAGATAGGGCCATAGTTACTATTGAACGCCAATAGGAACTCGTATACGATCTACCGAATGATGCCGGTTCCAACGACCTTGAGTGATCGCTAGCCTAGATTTCAAGATCACGATATTATTCAGCGTCAAAAAACTCGAAAATGGTACAAGATAGAGCTATACCTACGTGCGGCCTCTCTGCAACAGCTGAGCTTCTTGTTTTAGGCACTATGTCGGGCACATGGGCATTACCTAAAACGACTTTACCACTCCGTGTTTTAGGGGTGGTAAAGTTTTAAAACCTTATCGTGGTTCAGGGGGTAATTGGAATTTCCCCGTAACGTTCGCCTATCTCGTCTATACTGATGAGTTTATTCACTTCAGCGGCGGTAATGTCGTAAACTTTCATTTGCTGTCTCAGCACTATATGAGTATCTTGTTTTAAATTACGTCCAACTACGCTATAAACAACACGGTCTTGCTTCGTTGTCTTTGTTGCATCGGATCCTATTCTGACAAGTAGCTCTGCTGTCGCGAAGAGGCCGCGCGATACTTCGTGTCTGTCATTAGCTTCACTACAATACGTCGACCGCAAGTTCTGTTTCAGATTTAACACTGCGTACACTTTTCTGTTCTGTTTTCGTCGTGCATGCTGCAGGTTGCGATAAATATAGATTCACTGATGCGTCGCCGTAGGTCCACGGCGGATTGTCGCAGTTGTTGTTCAAAGGTCCAGCACGTCATCGATCGATAGCCACGCCAGCTATCGCCGACGATCGCGATTTGTGTCTTCCACACCTGCATTCGACGCCCCTGTTATGGAGGTCCCTGTTGGACTATTGGCATGGCGTTTGATATAGAACAAGAACTTAGCTATTGTAAACAGATCGCGCGTCAGCTGCGCACACAATATGTCATCTATGATAACCCAATTACCTTGAAATCTAGGTTAACGGTCACTCAAGATCACTGGAAACGGAACCATTGAGTAGATCATACACAACTTACTATTACTCGAGTTATTGGACATTGAATAATATTGTGACCTTGAAATATGGGTCAGAGGTCACTCAGGGTCATTGAAATTAGTGCCATTCGTAAGCTTGAGTGCAGTTTCCTATTCGCCTTCTTTAGTAACTATGGCCGTATCTGTAGTCATTTGTGAGATATTCAGTGTCAAAGAACGGCGTGACCTTAAAAACCAGCTTAAGTGTCGTTCAAGGTCATTGAAAATGGCGCCGTTCGATAGACAATATGCGACTTTCTATTGGTCGGCCATTACAATAGCTCCATCTTGTACCATTTTCGAGTTATTTGACGTTGAATAATATCGTGACCTTGAAATCTGTGTTAGAGGTCACTCAAGGTCATTGAAATTGGTGCCATCAAAAGCTTAGGTACAGTTTCCTATTCGCCTTCTATAGTAACTATGGCCGTATCTGTAGCCGTTTGTGAGATATTTAGCGTCAAAGAGTGGTGTGACCTTGAAAACAGGGTTAGGGTTCGTTCAAGGTCATTTGAAGTGGCACCATTTGATAGATCTCATATGAGTTCCTATTCGCCTTCCATAGTAACCATGGCGATATCTTGTATCGTCTGTGAGATATAGCGACTTATTGGTCGAAAATCCCGAAATTTATATACTCCACCTGTATTTCGTGTCCCGGTAGGGGGTGACCCCGTCGGAATTTCGTGAATATGTTTGATGCTGGTAAAACCAGAATAATTGGGCTACCGTATGGTGAAAGAACTATGACGATATGTTAAGCGGTTTTTATTTGATACCGGAACGTTACTGACAGGCGGACAGATAGACAGACAGATTTGCTATATCAATATCGCGCGTCAGTGTGCTGACGCGCGATAAAAGCTAGAATGGTTTGGCTACCTGATGCTGAAAAAATATAGCTCTGTGTTGTACCGTTTTTCAGTTATTTGACATTGAATAATATCGTGACATTGAAATCTGGGTTAGAGATCACTCAAGGTCATTCAAACTGGCACCATTTGAAAGCTTGGATGCGGTTTTCTATTCCTCTTCCATAGTAACTACGGACGTATCTTTAACCGTTTATGAGATATTCAGCGTCAAAGTATAGCGTGACCTTAAAAAATGGATCAGGGGTTGTTCAAGGTCATAGAAAATGGCGCCGTTCGATAGACCATATACGATTTTCTATTGGTCCGCCATTTTGAATATTGCTCTATCATGTGCCGTTTTTGAGTTATTTGACGTTGAATAATATCGTGACCTTGAAATCTGAGTTAGAGATCACTCAAGATCATTCAGACTGGCACCATTCGAAAGCTTTGATGCGGTTTCCTATTCGCCTCCATAGTAACTGGTTTTATCTTGCATCATTTTAGAGACAAAGCGAGGTATTGGTCACATATCGTGATTTTTTCATACCCCCTTGTATTCGACGCCCCCGTTATAGGGTGGTCCCCGTCTGACTATTGCCTTCCCGTTTGGTTTAGGAAAACTAGAATGATGGGTCTACCCGACAGTAGAAAAAGTCTGACGATATGTTTACCCGTTTTGAAAGAATGTACGAACGTGACAGACAGACAGACGGACACCGCATGACGGCAAAGGCCGCGCTTGATGCAAGCATCGCGTGGCAAATGGTATGGTATACATGTAGTCGAGTTTAACGTCCCACTCGACACATTATAGGTCATCGATGGGTACGCTATAAGTAGTCTATAGCTGGAACGACAAAACAATGACAAAGTATCTAACGACAGTGTATACAGTGACGAAATGAATTATTTTATATACGAGTAAGTTTACGGTACGGCAAATACTATTTTTACCTCTGACAAAGGAGAAGGTATATGTTTTTGCCCGTATTTGTATGTCTGTCTGTCTGTTAGCAACATTACTCAGAAACGCGTGCGTGGATTTGTATGAAATGTTGCGTGTCGACATGTCGGGACATGGAGGAACTGATTGACTTTTGAGCCCGATCCGGATTATAGTCCGGATGCCGGAACTGGATTGCTTTCTCCGATATTGTTTAAGCGGTGCTACACGGAATTTTATGTCTGGAAAATCCGACGTATACGTATTGGCCGCTGCAGCGAGGCGTGGTTTTAACATGGCTTTATTCACTGTGCCAGTGAGCCGTCGAAACATTTTTGTCGGAGGTATATACGCTCCACCGAGTGTCCTTCTAGTTTTTTGAATTTGTTGAATGCAATTTGTATAAAGGCGACGACGCCACATCCATTCCAGCCCAGTGCTGTGTGTTTCCTTACATTCTGAACGGCGCAGTGTACTACAACTGTAGCGTCAACCCAGCTCTCAGCAGCGACTTTGGATGTTACAACAACAACGGACAGTGGGTCACGTGCCATCAGCCGGAGGGTACGTTCTAATGTTATTGCTAAAGTATTTAAAACGACGCGAAATAGGCAGATGATGTCGACAAAAAACAAACATGATACATCGGAAATGTCACGGTTTGATAGAGCACATATGATTTCCTATTACCGTTCCATATAGTAACTATGGCCCTCTCTTGTATCGTTTCCCACATATAACCAGACATTGGTCGAAAATCGCAAAATTTATATATCAAACCTGTATTCAACGCCACCGTAGGGGGTGATTCCGTCGGAATAGGGGTGATTCCGTCGGAATTTCGCAAAGGTGTTCAGTGCTGAGATAACTAGAATCATGGGACAACTATACAGTACACTGGAGAAAATATGATGATAATATGTTAAGCCGTCTCGCTACAATATCGCAGTGTGACAGACGGACAGACGGACGGACGGACGGACGGACAGTCAGAATTCCTATATCAATATCGCGCGTTATCAACATTTCAGGGACAGACCTCTGTCTCTGAGCAAAATTTCAGCGTAATCGGTTTAGCAGTTTCGGAAGTCACGCATCCCTAACAGACCGACAGACAAACGAACAAAAAAACCGCAAACTGAATATCCCCCATTACCACGGGACATAAACATTACGGCATCCGTGTATGTATTTGTTAGAGTTCGTGGCTAAGTATGAAGAAACATCGACTACGGCTCTGAGTGCGGACCCCGCTGTCGTCGTGCCGCTACTGACTATCAACAACTGGATTCTGATGCAGAGGAAGATCACTGGAGGTGCGGTGTCGTTCGGACAGAACTGGGCGGCATATCGTGACGGGTTTGGATCAGCGACAGGCAACGACAACTACTGGCTGGGACTTGACAAACTCTACCGTCTCATGCAGCTCGGCAGCGTCAGACTCAGGGTTGAGGTTTGCAAATTAACAAAACTGTAGTGCTGTCTGTTTTGTCGACGCGATACGATACGACAAATTATACTTTATCCTAAAAACTGTGGCACGTAGCTAGCTAAAGGACCACACGCAGCTTAACAGATAATTAACCCTTTATGGGCACAGTAAAACGGCAGAACAAAGGATCATTTATACAGTAATATACGGTGATTGGTACACTGGCCGTTGATGGGTGGGCTGTTACATTTGGTACAGCGATGAGGTGTCTGGGCCCGCCCAGTCCCCCTCCTTGCTGTACTAAATGTAACAGCCCACCCATCAACGGCCAGTGTAACAACTTTGTATCATTCCGTGTGACAATATAATTGTCTCTGCACTCTAAAGGGTTAACTTGTAAAACAGTCCAGTAATGTGCGATATACAGTATATGAGGTACTAGAGAATATTGTGAAAAGGATTACATTTTAAACTTTGAGTGAAATAACAGTTTCAACTATGCAGACGAAGGCTGTAGACAAGGAGTGGCATGGATCGGAGCTGACAGTGGGTCAACATGTCATGGGTCGTGAATCAAACGCATCACCAAAGTCGAATGGCTGGTCACGGGTTGTGTCCTGTGATATGATTTATCGAACGGCGCCATTTTCAATGACCTCCAACTCCTATTTCAAGCACCTGCCGTTATTCGACGTTGAATATCCCAGTAACAATACAAGACATGTACGTGGTTAGTGTGGTCTTCATCCACCTTCAAGGTCATTTCAGCGATTTTGTTTGACAATAAATGTAGCCTACTTTCCGGTCTCTGATTGAAAGTCCTGGCGATCTCATGAAGGATGATATTGCCGATGACCTTGAGGGACCTTTGAAGTCATTAAACGCTTTCGTTGTCTGTGTCTCATCAAGAACTTAGCTATCGCAAACAGATCACGCGTTAGCTCCACATACAATACGACGAGGGCGTCTATAATAACACGTACCGTGACCTTGAAATCTAAGTAAAGGGTCACTCAATGTCACTGGAAACAGAACCGTTTGATAGGTCATACACGACTTATTTTACGTTGAATATTATCGTGACCTTGAAATGTGAGTTAGAGGGCACTCAAGGTCATTGAAACTTGTGTCCTTCGAAAGTTTGGGTGTTGTTTCCTATTCGCCTTCCATAGTAACTATGGCCGTATCTGTAGCCATTTGTGAGATATTCAGCGTCAAAGAATGGTGTGACCTCGAAAACAGGGTTAGGGTTCGTTCAATGTCATTGGAAATGGCACCATTTGTTAGATTGCATACGTGTTCCTATTAGCGTTCCGTAGTAACTATGGCGCTATCATTTATCGTTTGTGAGACATAGCGAATTATTGGTCGAAAATCGCGAAATTTTTATACTCCACCTGTATTTAGCGCCCTCGTAGGGGGTGACCCCGTCGGAATTTCGCAAAGATGTTTGATACTCGTAAAATTAGAATGATTGGGCTACCGAGTGGTGAAGAAATTATGACACTATGTTAAGCCGTTTTCATAAATACAGGAACGTGATGGTCGGACGGACGGACGGACGGACAGACGGAGAGACAGAATTGCTATATCAATATCGCTCGTCAGTATGCTGGCGCGCGATAAAATACAGTATATAATGTTCGAAGCCAATTACAACGATCGGACGTCATTATGTGAGCAATTATTGCTATCGTCATATTAGACTGGAAGGACTCGTTATATGATGCTGAGCGCGACCTGTTAGCGATAGCTAAGTTTCTTGTTCTTCGACGTGCAGATTCATCGTACTAACGGTCAGTGGTACTGGGCTGAATACTCGACGTTCTCCGTCAGTGACGAGGGTGGCAAGTACCAGCTGATGGTGTCCGGGTACAGCGGAGACGCCGGAGATGCGATGGCAGCGGGACAATATGCACATTGGAACAGTAACGGGATGATGTTCAGCACTTCAGACAGCGACAGCGATACTCAGCCTGGAGGCAGCTGTGCCACCTATTTTAGCGCAGGATGGTGGTTTAATTGGTGTTCGACATCACTGCTCAGCTGTGAAGGGGTCGGCTCGTGGGCAACTGGTATCTATACGCCTATCTTTGACGTCCAAGCCAGTCGCATGCTGGTCAAAGGCAATTAATCAACGACTGAAGAAATCGTCTTTGCTTTCCCACCTTTGATGCTGTTAATTGGACGTCTACAATGACAGCCAGTGCACAAAAATCCAATATCCATCCGTCCATCCATCCATCCATTCATCGTTTATTTCATGCTGACAGAACGCAGTAAAACATGTAATAATGACAGTAAAACCAGCGAAGATAAAAATAAATGAAAATAAAACAAATAAACCCAATGGGTAACGCGGTTAACTCACTGGAGTTGAGTTAGTAAGAGTCTACGTTCAAACAGGAGCTATTAACGGACATCCGTGCACCCTAATTGGGTTCATTAGTAGTAGCCAGCTGTAACATGAGCTAGTCTATACCTGTTGGGGATCCAGACAGGAATAAATGTTAGGCCTAAATTCTATTTCGAAGTGTATATATATATATAATATGTATTTACTCCCCCTAGGCGGGCGGAGTAATGTGATCGGTCGTTCTGTCTGTCTGTCTGTCTGTCTGTCACTCTATGAGCAGGATACTCAGGAACGCAGAAATAGACGTCGACCAGGCATGTGCAAAGGGTAACGCTCTAAGAAGTGGTTAACTTTTGGTGTTAATCCGGATACGCGCGTGGATTCCGGATCACTTTACCCCGCGACGCGTATGCATAGCGCGTACTATGTCGTGGAAAGATGTCTGTCTGTCCGTCCGTCTATCCGTCTGCCTCACACACGCCAGTATTCTGTCTAAACGGTTATACGTATCGTCAAAATTTGTCCACCGTCGGGTAGCCCACCATTCTAGTTTATCCACACCAGACGGGATCGCAGTATTTCGATGTAGACCCCTAACGAGGGCGTTGAATGCAAGGGAGTATGAAAAAATCACGATTTTCGACCAATATCTCGCTTTATCTCGGAAATCATACAAGATAGAGTCATAGTTACTATGGAAGGCGAATACGAAACCGCACCCAACTTTCGAATGGTACCAGATTGAATGATCTTCAGTGACCTCTAACCCAGATTTCAAGGTCACTATATTATTCAACGTCAAATAACTCAAAAACGGTATAAGATAGAGCTATATTTACAATGTCGGACCAATAGAAAGTCGTATATGACCTTGAACAACGCCTAACTTAGTTTTTAAGGTCACGCCATTTTTTGACGCTGAATATCTCAGAAACGGTACATAGTTTCGATGGAATACTAATAGGGACTTACACCCCCAACTCAACAGTGTCATTTCGAATGACCTTGAGTGACTTAGTAAAATACTCAGCGCGCGCTGTCTCTCTGTGACAGCTGAGCTACTTGTTACGATACTTGGCGAAATGACTCATTCCTAGTTAAACTAGAAGTGCACTCGGTAGAGCGCATGTACTTCCGACAAAGGTGTTCCGACGGCTTGCGGTGAAGTGGCAACTTCCGTTTGTATCTAAAAGAGGCTCGAACTAATTAGTAATTTAAACACAGATTGACTAAATATAGAACGAGCCATCATTGGTTGGTACGCTTGTTATTGATCCATCGAGGCTAGCGGCAGTGTTGGTGCTGTACTGCTGTTGACGTGCGAAATCGACAAGTAACTGTTTTTGGCGACTAAATTCTACACTTAGAAAATGATTTTCGAAAATTGGGCTCCGTTGCAGTGTTGCGGTCCCTCGTTAGAATATTGCTTCCGAGTTTGGCGCAATTTGATACGGAAAAGGCCGAGAAATACGCCAAATTGGCTGAGAAATACGCCAAACTATAGGCAAGGCTGCAAAGTTCCGTAGCCTATACGAATACGACATCGGAGGAACCAATCCGGTTCCGGCATCCGGACTATGATCCGGATCGGGCTCAAAAGTTAATCAGTTCGTCCATGTCCCGACATCTGTCGTCACGCAAAATTTCATCCAAATCCATGAACGCGTTTTGAGTAATCTTGCACACAGACAGACAAAAAAATTAATGAACAAAAGATTGTATTCTTTTTTTGCAAAAGAACAGTGTTCTTTATCAATACCAATTTGGCTTCAGGAAAAATTACTCAACATCTCTTGCCCTAATTGAGGTAGTTGATAGCATAATCAAGTATTTAGATGACAGTGATACTGTAGTTGGAATTATCTGGATTTACAGAAAGCATTTGATACAGTTAATCACGAAATTTTATTAGCAAAGATGAAAGATTATGGAATTAGAGGAGTAATGTATAACTGGTTTGCTAGCTATTTGAGAAACAGAAAACAATTTACTGCTATTGGTAACAACAGTTCTGGAGTAAATGAGATTAAATGTGGACTCCCTCAAGGATCTGTACTGGGACCTCTTCTGTTTTAATGTATGTTAATGATATCCACAACGCAATACCCGAAGTGAATATTAAACTTATTGCTGATGACAAATATTTTTATTCATAGTAGAGATAGTACTAGATTAAGTCGAAAGGCAAACTTGTGCTTAAAACAGATAAATGAGTGGTTTGTTGCTAATAAACTCAGTCTAAGTTTGGATAAAACCTGTTACATTGTATTTTCTAAGAGCAACGTAAATCAGTTGAGTATACAACTTAATGGAACTGATATCAAAAGTTAATAGTTGTAGATATTTAAGGGTAATCATAGATTATGAACTAAAATGGAAAGAGCATATTATATATTTATTTAAAAAAACTTATTGTATGGTATTGAAATATATGCCAATACGTTTTCAACTTACCTAAGTCATTAAATGTCCTAAATAGTAAACTGTTGAGAATTCTTCAAAATTGCCGATTGCAGACACCTGTAGCACATTTGTACTGGGAATATCAAACATTACCTATAGATCAATCATTTATCCTACAAATATGAACACTATTTTACCATAATAATGAGTTATCTGAAATCTATAGAGATTATTTTGTTATTAATAGCACTGTTCATAGCCATTGCACCAGACAAAAGAGTGATCTGCATATCAGTAGTGTTCAAAAATCAATAGGCCAAAAGAGCATTCAGTATGTTGGTAGTGTCCTATTGTATGAAATTCCCCAGCTGCTAAAAAATCCTATGTCGAAGTATACTTTTAAACGTAAACTAAAAGCTCATTTGTTGAATGAACAAGCTATATTTTGAATATTATGTACCTTCTATATCATGTTGTACTCCTTTTTCTTGATGTTGTTCTGTATACACATTTGTCCTGCTGCACTCTGTGATTGCACGTATTTTCTTTTTTTCTTGTTATGCGTTTATATGAGTTGTAATAACATTGTTATAACCATGGGTGGCCAGCTTAGATAGGCTTAGGCCTCTCTGGCAACCTGCCATTTGGTGTTGTACTGCTGTGTGTATATTATCCATTATTGGCAAATAAACGTTGAGACAAACGAACGCGGGCGTGCGGGCGAAAACATATACCTCCTCCTTTGTTGGAGGTAACAACAGTCAGTAGAAGAACATACATAGCCTGCTGCACTGCGAAATATTGTGTTTTCATTGTCCGAGTTGTTCAACTCCTTTCAGCAGTTGTACGTAAACATGTTAAGGGACCAATTCAATAGAAATGATTTATTCCTCCTTACGCTGTAGTTTGTAGTTGATTGATGTTGTTAATGCGTATTTGACTATGCTTAGCTGTTTTACAAATTACAAATGACGCCTGCACATTTTTATCTGTTCGACTGCTATACCATGGCACGGGACCGATACTACGATCATTATTGACGCGTTTCTGTCTGTCTGTCTGTCTGTCTGTCTGTGTCTGTCTGTCTGTCAGCACCGCTGCGGTCGCATTTCTCAACCGATCTTTACGAAACTTGGTACACGCCTTTGGGTTCACAGACGGAAGAACTGATTATGTTGGGACCGGAATCCGAAAATATCTTCTCCTATTTTTGTTTGTCCAATCCATTTACCTGTGTGTGTCAGTGTGTGTGTCCATCACACTTTCTGTCAACTCGCCTACAGGTTAGACCCGTCAACGGATTTTTACAGTTGATAGCTTAAAAGACACGGATTTACTCAAGGATGTGTCTTTTAGGGGTCTCGTCACAATAAATACATTTAGGGGTCCAAAGTGCCAAAAAAACCCATTTTTTGGGCCTGCATAGGCATTTCAAGCCAAATATGCGATAAATTCAAATAGCTATATCTTCAGATCTGCGGCCAGCAACAGAGACTTCGTGGGTGGTCTCGTATGGTGGTAAAACAATTCCAAGATGGCAGGCTGCATTACGCTTGCACATATAATAGGAAAACATCCATGCAGGGCGACGTACGACGCCGAGATGCAGGGCGTCGACGCCCCGCATTTCGGCGTCGACGTCCTGCACTTTGCAAAAAGTGTGATCTTAATTATGCCATAAACGTTCACATCAAGATGTAAAGACGTCTTGCAGAACTGAGACACAGGTTGTTAGTCGAATGGAGAAAGCTGGACCATAGAACAGTATTGCTACTGATAGGTACTTGAAATTTCGTTTAATTAGGCAAAGCATTGCATATACCTTATTAATTTTTATCGCGCGTCAGCATACTGACGCGCGATATTGATGTAGCAAATATGTCCGTCCGTCCGTCCGTCTGTCTGTCCGTCCGTTACGTTCCGGTATTGTATGAAAACGGCTTAACGTATTGTCATAGTTTTTTTTTTCACCGTACGGTAGCCCAATCATTCTATTTTTACCACCATCAAACATCTTCACGAAATTCCGACGGGGTCACCCCCTCGGGGGCACTAAATACAGGTGGGGTATAAAAACTTCAGCAGTTTCAACCAATAGGCCTAAGTCGCTATATCTCACAGACGATACAAGATAGCGCCATAGTTACTATGGAGAGCTAATAGGAACACGTATGCGGTCTATCAAATGGTGCCATTTCCAATGACCTTGAACGAACTCTAACCCTGTTTTCAAGGTTACACCACTCTGACGCTAAATATCTCACAAACGCTACAGATACCGCCATAGTTACTATACAAGGCGAATAGGAAACCGTACCTAAGCTTTTGAATGGCACCAATTTCAATGATCTTGAGTGACCTCTGACCCACATTTCAAGGTCACGATAATATTCAACGTCCAATAACTCTACTTATAGTAAGTCGTGTATGATCTACTCAATGGTTCCGTTTCCAGTGACCTTGAGTGACCATTAACCTATATAATATTTCAAGGTCACGGGGTTATCATAGACGCCCTCGACGTATTGTGTGCGCAGCTGACGCGCGATCTGTTTGCGATAGCTAAGTTCTTGTATCATAAATGAAAGCCACTCTAAACTACGTTGTCATGACGATGTGTCAGTCTACTATCTAGCAAATAAGACAAGTAGCTCTGCTGTCGCAAAGAGGCCGCGGTATCAGTAATAATAATAATATACAGATTTCTATCCCGCCATAGGTCGTAACTTCAGAGGCGTGTCTGTCAGTAGTTAGCTTCAATGGTACAAAACTTCGAACAGTTTTTTATTGTTAGTTACGTAGGCTACAGATTTATCACTGCGTGCAATTAAATGCTGTTCTGTTGTCTTTGGCGTAACGTTGAGACTTCCTGTCATAAACATTTCGTCGTCGTCTCCCGCCATCAACAAAGTCCGCCGCTTACTGCCAGCGATAAGTGTTGAAATCAAAACGTGCGGGACCGTGGTCCGGCGGCGCCGTGTTGATAAGTGATAACACCTAGCCGGTCGCACGTCGCAGCTTTGACAGCACGCAGTGAAGCCAGATATAGGCTCAGAATCGCGATTTCTGCCTACCCCACCTGCATTCGACGCCCCGGTTAGGGAGTTTTCGGTCGGAATATTGCCATGCCGTTTGGTGTTTAAAAACTAGAATAGCTTGGCTACCCGATGGTGAAAAAAATTGAAGATATGTTTATTCGTTTTGACAAAGTAGACGAACGTGACAGACACACACAGACAGACAGACAGATACACAGACACCGCATGATGACATAGGCCGCGCTTGCATAGCATCGCGCGACAAAATTATTGTGAATTAGAACATCGCTAACAGGTCGCGCATCCACGTCAAAGAAGAGGCGGGAAGGCAACTCCAGTCTAATTTAAGGGCCTCGCTTGAACTGATCCTCTACGAAATGCCATATAAAATTCGGTATTTATAAGAAACTCAGCTGTCGCAGAGAGGCCGCGCGCAGATCCGTGTCCTTGGAAAATTTTGCCGAGTACTCAAGTCAAGGTCATGCGAAGTTTCTTGTTTCCATCTGTTTTGATTTTGTTGCTGCACACAGCTTGAAACCAGTTTAACCAGTCAATCCAGCACGATGCCTCAGTTCTGACGCGTATGACCTATGTAAATGTATATGCGAATATGTCTAACGATATTTAATGCACCAGCGAAGCTTTGCGTAGGCGCTCAATGCAAATACAGCGAGGACAGTCATCTGTGATAGATGTGATAAACATAAAGTATTAGTCTTCAGTTCTCACATAATGGGTTTTAGGTTTCATACTCCGAGCACCCAGTACGCTTACTTGGCGTCACCATCTCGTCGGATCTCAGCCCTGTGAAGCACGTAGGTACTATTAGTTCATCGTGCTTTTACTGGCTGCGTCAGATCCGAAGAATACGACGATCACTTGATGCTGAG
>Ga0209149_1000659_pt1 | contig 15078 bp, 12 predicted proteins | sample WorMetTyACAVOLI2_FD_187423 | JGI IMG/M metagenome (GOLD analysis project Ga0209149, IMG submission 187423) | Marine gutless worms symbiont microbial communities from Max Planck institute for Marine Microbiology, Germany - Olavius algarvensis... ... | reverse complement strand
CCCTACCCCAGGAATTCAATGGTACAGATTTCGACCCCCTGGGGTGACCCCTAACCGGGGAATGGGCCCCCCGTGAGGCGCTTTTTGTCAAATTACTTTGACCTCTTGAGTTAACGGTGAGCACGGGACAGACGGACGGACGGACAGACAGGGTGTAACGCATAATGCGGCCTCCTAGGGGAGCGCTGCATAATAAGTATCATTCAGTCCTAAATGCTAAAAACTAACTGCAGTCAGCAATGAAAAACAGACGTCAGTCACACGACGCAAGCTAAATTTTACATGTTGCCTTGTTACGCACTGTGCATCAAAACTAGCTAACCTGCACGGGTGCTGCACTGCTGCTCGTCGACAGTCGATAACAGCACTGACAGTCAGTAAGCTGGACTACTGCAACTCAGTGCTGGTGTATCCGGGACGCTGCAGCAACGGTGCAGTCAGAGGTAAAGGTAAAAAGGTAAGTGTATTTATACAGCGCTCGTTTTGTAGTACCTCACACTCAAGGCGCTCAGGCATGGATCACAGTGTTACCTGCAATTACACCAATGCCTGCCTCTACGTCGTAAGCGTTCACCAAACAGGTCGAGCGTTCATCGGACAGGTGTAACGCATAATGCGGCCTGACTGAGGTTGCGGACATCTAATTGCAGCCTACTACTCATTTATCTACCCCGAAAGGATGAGAGGCGGAGTCGGCCTGGTTGGCTGACCGACAGCGGACGGTTTATGCACATAAGTTGTCACCCGTCAGCTGCAGGTCGAGTGCAGGACGGAAAGTTCGCTGGTCAGAGACCAACGTTCTACCACTGTGCCACGCAACCAACAACTATAGTTAGGTCAGTATTCAACGCTCGACTGGTGTTCTCCTTCGACAGCTTCATTGGCTAGGTACCAGAGCGAGTCCAGTTTCGTTTGTTTTCTAGCTTGCCGCTGCTTCAAGCCAGCGCGCCATTATACTCTACACCTGATGTCCGATGTTCAGTCACATCGTCGTCACATGCACGGATCTAAATTGACGCTAGTCGTCCAGTGCCGTCAACACTTTGTGACTGCATGAGCATTTCCAGTATCTGCGGCCGCGGTGCAAGCCTGGAGTGGAATACACTGCTGGCGTCTACCAGAACGTCGTTGAATTTGAAAATCTTTATTCGCTCACAAGATAATGGTAGCATAAAACAAAAAGAAGACAGCTTAACTAAATCTTAATCTAAATCTTAACTGAGTTAATAACACTATGTGGGCATACAAACACTGTATACTCAAACACAAGAGCAAAACTGGTCTATGCTGTTGGAGAATCTGGTTACAAATTTTTCAACACGCTTTGGCAACTTGACGCTCGGTAGATCAAAACAAACAAAAAATTATTGACAAGACTTAACAATTTCTATATTGTTGGTGCTAAAAAGCTTTATAAAAAACCGATTAATAACAAAATCAAGCGATGCAATCTGTGCCTTCTTGAGTTCACATGCTTCTTTAAGCCGTATAATAGAACGGGATACATTTACTTTTGACTAGTTGGAGTACGATTTCCTCAGACGCAATTCTGCCAATTTTGCTAAAGATAGTGTTGGCGGCGTTATAGAAGGAGCGTTTGGCATCGTCTAGTGAACATGTGAATAAACGAGCTCAGGTAAGATATACATCTAGGTACCACATTTCAGATACACACGCTATAACAGAACCTGCATTACTGTTGTCATGTAACATCGTCGTCGTCGTTTCTGGCATGCAACTCTGAGATATCATAGCTCATACGTCGACATCATCCTCCACAGAGGGCGGTTGAGCCAAATCTGCTGCTTCGGAGAGCGTAAGGTGGTGTTTTTCAGATCCTTTTGGACGGTGCTGAGCCACGTGATGCAGGGACGACCTGGTTGTTTTCTCCAATCCGCCGGACGGGAGGCTAACACTAACAGGATCCTCTTGGCATCTGCGCTGTCGTCCATGCGTATAATATGCCCAAACAGGGTAAGCCGGCGTGACTGGATTATAGCAGTGAGTTTGGGTTGCTTCGTTAGCCTCCGTACATCATCATTCCGTACAAATTGGTACCACTTGATGCCAAGCAGCACACGCAGACACCACTGGTCGAGTGCATCGATCTCACGCGCGTCCGTAACATCAACAGTAGTTACCTTTACATGTGAAATTCTTAGAAAGACAGCACTCACCGGAACACGGAGTTGGAAGGCTTTGGTGGCGGTATATTGACCGCTTTCCACTGTGCTTCCAGCTTAGAGAAAAGTCCGCCAGCAAACTGACAACACACAGACGCCACACGGCATGAAGTATGTCCAGCGCACCTGTTCAATTCTTCAGCGGGAATAATCCACACTAACTGCACGCGTTTTCCGTTTACATTTCTATTTCTATTTTTTATATTTTACATTTATATTTCAAATTAACTCGTGTTTCTCACGAGAGATTTACCAAACCAGCTACAGTTAGAACTCAGCAGACAAAAATGCACGGTCACTTCTTTAATAACGCTATACGCTATAGATTTCCCACGAATGAAGTAAAAATACAAATAGAGAAAAGACAAATTAGACCAGAAAATTTTGCATGAAGACGTACGAAAACAGCGACGTGGGTTTGGCACTATTTCAAAAATTATACACCGACTAACTGCAGCAGAAAATTAGTCAAAGAGTACAGTGACGTGTGCCATTGCTGGATAGTCAGTCAATATAACAAACAAATATTTACTTCACGCATTTTCAGCTTTTCAATTTTATCCTGGCATAGACGCAAACGAGTCAGGTATGTCACGATTTCCCGCATGCGTCTTTGGTCTAAGAAACACAACACACACAGACCACCAACTATCGCCACATTCAACATCTCGCATTCAGCACAACTGTTACAGTTGTAAAGTTCTATAATATTGACTGTTTAGCATTTTCAACACAAATATACTACATATTGTGATTATAGAGTGACCAATTGACAGGTACAGGTATAGATATAATCTATAGTAGGGTTTTACGCCCACTCGACACATTATAGGTTATTTCGGGGACGACTTTATGGGTCAGATGACTCAACCAACAGTGTTACAGCACTGAAGGACAATCAGGGCCTGGGACGGAGTTAGCAGGTGGGAGGCCTGGGACCAACCAACATTGCTTGTGGGTCGCTGGGTAGGAGCATATAAACGAATCAAGTATGCAAGTTTAAGAACAGTAATGGACTATTACGAGTGTTATCAGTGTGAGTCTAGGTACAAGTTACATTATATACATGTATAGTAATTGGCCGTCCTGGATTCCTTCAGTAAAAAAAACAAAAATATTGTTCGCTGGGAGGTCCTGTATTGGTGGGAGGCCTGGGGCCATTGTCGCTTTGGCCCTACCCTAAATCCGACACTGAGGAGTGAGGACAACGGATAGTCCAGCAGGTCAAGGGTCAATTTCCGATTTTCAGTGGTGCACACTAAAGCATTAAAGATGAACGGTAAACCTTCTTCACGCTGCGAGTCCTGATTGTAGCGCAGCGATCGAGACGTGTCCCATTTGCCAGTCTTCATAGTGCTGTTGACACAACGAGACACGAACGGCTATAGACCAGGCAACAAAAGAAAAGCCGCCATCAACAACTCAGCGTGGCGCAGACTTAAGCGTCATCGAACTGTTCAACCTAAATAAAGCTGTGTTGATCTGTCATGTTTGCTACTGTGCCGTTGTGCGTTGTTTGTACAAGAAGCGAGATCAGCTGTCACAGAGAGACTGTGTAATGTGTCATTGAATATTTCGATAAGTCACTCAAGCCTTCTCAAGGTCACTCAAGATCATTCAAATTGGTACCAATCGAAAGCTTGGCTATGGTTACCTATTCACAATTCCCTGGCTCTGTTTTGTATCACTTCTGAGATTGGCTGAAAAATCGTGATTTTTCATACCCCCTCCTTGCATTCAACGCCCCTGTTACGGGGGTCCTCATTGGAGAATTGTCACACCGTTTAGTACGGAAAAAACTAGAAATGGCGTGGCTACGTGATGGTGAAAATGTTTGATGATACGTTTAGCCGTTTCAAATTTCAATATGACGATTACCACATTTCCTTGAATATGAGCCGGCCTTGAATTCAAACTGAGGGTTCTAGTGAACTGGATCCCTGTAGTTAAGAGTGCTCGACTGACGTTATTCAATCTTTATTTTTTAATTTCTTATGCTTGTGATATCTCCAAGACCGCCAAGCTGATCTTTATCAAATCTTATTGACGGTGAGTTAACTAGCTTTGGATTCAGCATCGCTCAGTCCGAAGTTTGGAGTTGGCGAATCGCTCAGTGAATCGCCGAGTCCAAACGAAAAAACGACTTCACTTTTTGGCCGATCTTTGGTCTCAGTCCGAATATAGGACTCAGCGAAAGTCTTGGCAAGCTGTTGGTTTCTGAACTCTTTTGGGGGTGTGAGGGCAATTCAAAAAGGTCACTTTCGCTTCAGATCCAGCTTCACAAAATACAACATGGTGGCAAAATGGATTTATTAATTATCGAAAAAGAAAGCTGTCTGATAATTTCTCTACCAAACACTAAAAACGCATAAAACCTGCCACGGGAAATCCTTTAGTGCATTTTTTCAGCATGGCAGCGCATGACATAACCGTATGGTACATATCTGAGTTAAGCCCAAAAGGCCAGAGATGCTAAATACCAGCAAAAATTATACAATTTATCAAATATGTAAGAAATAAATCGATTAAAAGGTTACGGACCCCGAGGTGGCCAAAAACTGCCTTTCTCCACTGACTTGGCATGTCACTCTTACAACACTGTAAGCACTGATGCACTACAGTGCAATAACGACATAACAGCTCATTGTCACGACAAACAGTTCACGTACAGCCATTGCACAGCACGGAACACGGCATAAGGCAAAAAATTAAAAGGCAGAAAGTCAAAAGGCAGAATTCAAAAGGCAGAAAATCAAATGGCAGAAAAATCAAAAGGCAGAAAAAGCAACAGGCAGAAAATTCAGTAGGCAGAAAATCAAAATGCAGAAATTATTATTGTGATTATTTTATACTTTGAAAGCATCTCAAACACGCTGAAAATGGAACTTGTAGCTTCTACATGGTTATTTGTGGTGGGCAAGTCGTGCTCAAAGAGTTCGGCCACGTTCCACATTGCTGGGTGGAACATGGGTGGACGATGGACGACGTGGTTGGTACGAGTTCTAGCTGAGCGTGCAGCGGACCCATTGACGTATGTGCTGTCGAAATACTGAACCAGTGGCTGCCCTACGGCAGGCATTGTGGATCGAATAATCTCAAGGGCGGTTGGAACGTCCGCAGCGGGTACATAAGCCAAGCCATATAACATCCTAGCATGCAGAGCGAACTCTTGGTCACTGGTATAAATTGTCTTGAGACCCAGTTCGTTGACCTTCCGCATGACCGACTGACCGAGGTGGAAGTGGCAGCCAGTGACTACCGCGCTCGGAAAAACTGACAAACTATCGTCCAATATCCAACCTGTCATTTCTGCCTTTTGATTTTCTACCTACAGATTTTCTGCCTTTTGTTTTTCCTGCCTTTTGATTTTTCTGCCATTTGATTTTCTGCCTTTTGACTTCTGCCTTTTGACTTTCTGCCTTTTGATTTTCTGCCTTACATAAGCGAATGACAGTTATCTATATGGATGCCTTCTGCAGACTGACCTGAAGTCTGGAGCGTCCAGCAATATGCCTTGAGGATCAATAGTAACCTTTGACTTGCGTGTAGCAGCCTTTTTCACTAGCAGTGACAAAGAACAATATAAAAGTCAGAAAATAAACATGACGGACAAAAAATCATCCAGACCCGTAGCTAGGGGGTCTTGGGGGTCTTCAGACCGCCCAAATTCCAAAAGGTCCACAAATTTCATTGTGCCGCTTGCATACTTGGTCTCTGCGTCAATGAGACTAGACAGACTGTCAGCCCTGGCAATGCTGCATGTCCACTACATGCACAAAATTGACTTACTTGAAGTTGAGGACAAGTTCTTGTTAAGAAACATCCAAGACGCACGCAACTCGACAGTGTGTGCTCCACTGACTTTGATATTCTGGGATTATCTAAGTACTAGGCCTAACTGTCGTTCCACCTATCTACTCACCGTTCAGTGGTTTAGCAGTGTTTACTCCATGACACCTTGAATGACTTCAGTGTAATGTAAAATCACAAACTGTATTTACACTGGCTGTATAGGCCTAGCTGTTGACAGTGGCAAGCTGAGATAACAAATTTAAAATATCTTTGTTTTCGAACCACTACTAGTGTTAGCATTACTATGGATCTTCCTGTCTACAAACTGGAAAAATCCCCTTGAAGCACCACTGATGCACTGCTTTTGGTGTGTCTTTCACTCTGCACTATCGTCTTTCTAACCATAACAGACACTGAAACTTTTGGGTCCCATTGCACAACAGATGGTATGTTGTGATTGACGTACAACGTAACGTACTGCGTTTTTTTTGCGATCGATCATGTAAACCTCCTCAAGACCACTGCTACTACAGGCGCAATTTTTAGCCTACAATTCACCAAAAACCGTTTGGCGGCCAGGCTCCGCCCAAACCAGTTGGGGAAGCTTAAGCGCTCCACCAGATCTCCTAGCCGCAATAGGGGGCCTACTTCTAAGAGGAGGGAAGGGAGGAAAGGAGAGGGGAGGGGACGGAGGAAGGAGGGGACAGGAAAAGAGGAAATGGAAGGGTAAGGAAAGAAAAGGGAAGGAAGAGGAAAAGGAAGGGAGGAGAAGGAAGCGAAGGGGAAGAGAGGGGAGGGGAAGGAAGACCCCATGAATGTGGGCTGGCTACGGGCCTGTCATCAAATTAAGAAACTTCTTCTAGAGTTCCATTCTCATTGCATAGTCCGCGCTATGCATACGTGTCGCATGGTAAAAGTTACATAGGCCTAAAACGAACTTCGTAAGTACTATGGAGCAACAGAGTCAGCTAAATATGGCAAACTAAATTTGAACTATATAAAATTAAATTTATTTTCTAAGAACAAAATAAAAACTAAAATTTTGTATGCAGGAAAATGAACTACAATAATAAAAAAATAATATTTGACAGCTATAGAAAATAATAGAAAAACTAAAACTAAAATTAATTGGAGAACTAAAATAGCTCTAATGACATGCTGCTAATTCTTCAAGACAGTTTTACACATTAAGTCACTTCAACACTAGTCAAATTTGTAGTAGTATCTTCACTATTCTGCTAAAACGTCTACCCTTGGTAAAGCAGTTCGGCAAACAACTGTATGCAGAATGGCGTCTTGTTTAAACGTTTACAAATGAATCACAAACTGCAGATGTAAGTAAAAATTAACATTTGAAATGGTTCAGTTTCAACTGCTGATTAATAAGAAAATCTCTAACCAGACCTTTACTATCTTCATCGTCTCCTAGCTCGTCGTCACTTTCTCCGAATTTTTCGTCAAACGTTGTTTCTCGTTCGGCAGTGAGAGGTTTGAGTCGCGGCTGTGGTCGACTCTAGACAAAGCACATAACGAGCAGCAATGACGAAGAATCAATGTATCGTCTGTCATTCCTAGATAATAACAAACGAACACGTGACTTGCAAGCTCTCACTGAATTGTTTCACATACATATAGTACAACTCCCAGAAAACTCTGCTGTAGGAAGTTATCATCAACATTATCAAGTTATCATAAAAAAACAACAAACACGATAATGTAGCGGCAACAGGTGGAACTTGATCAACGTAGTTACTCTACGCTAGGCACGGTAGTGCCTAGGTGGGTTACCATCTTTGGACTGGTAAACCACCTTGGCGCAGAACCAGGCACCCAGGCCTACTCGACCTGAGCCTGGGTACTCATTCTAGCCTGTCTGGACAGGCTAGAATGCACTAGTGCACTCCGGAGATCACCGCAGACTTACGGGAAGCGGTAGTGCATTAAAAGCGTGTTTGCGACGATGCGCTATACAAATGGCCGCGTTTACTTTACTTACTTACTTTTACTTCATTGCTGGCCTGCATTAAGGGCCAGACGACATTGGTCCATCTGTCCGTCCTGTAGTCATATCTCAAAAACTAAGCAAGACAGACCCGAAGTTAATATGGAACACTATTAGGAAATTGGCACCGCTCATTCTGTTGCCACATTCACATCCTCCCTCAGATGCCCCTTGAGGGTGCAGTGGTCGACCCCTTCTTGGGAAAGCACGATCGACCCATCACCCCCTGGCCTGAGAGATATCGACTCGCCCTCAGTGCCAGCACAACAAATGATTTGTTTGATGTGGCACGGCAGGCAGGGCAGCTTATTATCACAGTGGTGATGTTCGTGTTTCAGGATAATTCTAATAAGCTGGTTCCAGACTCACTAAATAAATCACTCATTCACTGTCAGTGTGCTTATCATCTACTATGAACAAATGCATCTTCATAATCTTCTTCTTCTCGTATGCGTGTCATTAACCATAATTGGTCAGCCACAAAACAGCGTCTTCATCCACAGAGTGTAGCCGAGATAAGCCGCCATTCAGTTTTGTCAGGGGACAGTATTCGACAATGTGGGACATCGTCTGGGTCTCGCCAAAAGAACACAAATCAGCGTCTGTACGTCGCCATTTCCTTCTGCAGGCACCGCAGTGTCCCTGTTCCATGTGAAAACGGTTCAGCAGAGACCACTGTTGCCGAGGGAAGTCAAAACCCGGTTGCCGGATTGTGGCGTCGCACACTAGGTGAGAGTTGACCACCTGAGCCGACTTCCAGTTATGCCTTCATCGAATTTTGATGTCAACTGGTTGCAAGTCCAGCCACAGCGGTTTCCTGGATGTCAGTTGCAGCAATGGTGAGCTAAGGATATCAAGCTGGATTTGCCAACTGTCATGTTTGACGATTTTCTCGACAAGCTTGTCAGTGGCAGCCTTCCTTCGTAGGGCTGGCGGTTCAATGTTGGAGAGCACTGGAAGCCATGGGAGAGGTGTAGAACGGAGGGTACCAGAGATGAGGCGCATTGTATAGTTCGACTGCACATCGACCCGACTTGTGTGAGCAGAACTGTGGGTCTCCCTTGCTTAGTTTCTGAGATATGACCACGTGATGGACAACGGACTGTCGATGGCAACTATTGCATATAGTTGCCATAACAGCAGAGCAACAGCAACACAATGAAACAAGGCCAAAGAAATATGCAGGTGACTTGAAAAAATAGATCATTTTAGTTCTTAGACCAGACGGATTATCTGATTGGCAAATTACCAGATCAGACCGAAGTTCAGATTAGAACGTGGATCAGACCAGACTCTAAAACCTAATTAATATTCACTATCAGCACATCACTACTCACTAGTCCAGCATTGCTTGGGACAAAGTGTCACCGATAACTAACGACCGGTGCCTGGTACAGACGTCTTCAGGCGTGTATTTGTGCTAAAGGACGATATTTTGAACACTTAATGCGAATGAAAAGAAAAATCACGCAATTTCTTCTAAGAAATTAGTCTGATCCCCTAGAGATTAGCAGGAAAGGTCTGTCTTTTTTGCATTATGCAATTACCAATTAGACTGAATTGTTCAGATTAAGTTTGGTTGTATGTTTGGTCTGATCTTGAAGATCAGACCAAATTCTGGACTGATCTTGAAGATCAGATTGGACGCTTGTCATCGCTTGAAAAATTTATGCAAATTAGGTCTCAGACTGGAATTTGGTGCAAGAACTGAGTCTCATCTATTTCTCAAGTCGTCAATTGTAATTGCACTCACCAGATGGCGCATGACTGCAGGCCAGCAGCTACGTGCTTAGCATACAAGCACTTGCTACATGGACAGTGTAGGTGCAGGTGTAGTAGGGTGAGACGTTACACCCTACTACACCTCTATGTCTTACTTGACACATTATAAGTCGTTTGGGAGACAATTTTCTCAGCCAATCATTTGACCGGTGCTTCCCAACCAACCACTTGGCTGGTACTAGCAACACAAATACAACTACAACCTAACCAATAACTACTGAAAACTACAATCATACATAAAACTGAAATTAACAAACTAAAGCCTGGTTCAGGTCGCCTTTTACATCATCTGGCCAGGAAATGGATCGGGCCTGTTCTACAGCTGCTGGGGCCTGCCAGTGTAGTAGAATTTAGCAACTTTTGTCCCCATGTCACACGATGTGGCACTGATTGAGGCCAGCCCTACACCAAATGGCAACTTGATCCATCTTTGTAAATTTGGGCAAACTAAAACTGCAGAGCAGCAATACGGTAATTGGTACACTGGACGTTGATGGGTGGGCTGTTAAATTTGGTACACGAAGAGGGGACTGGGTGGGCTGCTGCCCCACCCAGTTCCCTCTTTGCGGTACCAAATGTAACAGCCCACCCATCAGCGGCCAGTTTACCAACTTCATATTATTCGATGTGGCACTATAATTGTCTCTGAATTCTAAAGAGTTAAGCAATGAGCCTGTATGCTGCCATCTGGCAAACGCATTTGCACTGCACATATTTCACCAAATTTCTTCAGCCTTTTTAATAACAATCTTAGAGAGATAGCCACATTTTTCACAACTGCTATGAACTTGCAGCACAATTATTCATAAACACTTTTACGCACAGAAATTTAGAGAAGACAAAAAAGAAAAATGGCTCACTTCGGCCTTGAAGTCGCTCATCGATATTCTGTGGCTGGGTGCTGTGAGCAGCTCAGTCGATGGACTGACACCAGACGCAACCTCATCCGCAGCAAATATGTCCACGTTGACTTCTCCTCTGTTTTATACATTCAGATCACGTGATGCAGGTATGTTCAGTATCAAACAAGTGCGTGTTTGTTGCTGTTGCTCTGCTATTATGGCTGGCCTGCCGAGGGAACATATGCGATATTTGCCGTCGACAGTCCTTCCTCCATCACGTGGTCATATCTCAGAAACTAAGCAAGAGAGACCACAGTTACTATGGAACACTATCAGAAAGTTGGCATCACTCATTCTGTTGCCACATTCAGAACCTCTGGGGAGAAATTCGGGTTTCAAATACAAAATATTAAATATGCAAAAATATGAATACGGGCTTCTGCGTCAGACCACAGCTGTTGTAAACCAAGCACGACCGTCGTCCACTGGTGGTTAAATGTTTTACTTTAGTAGGAGGGAGGACCCCCTAACTTTTACCTCTGGAATGCCCCTGATGTTGTATCACCACTGGTGTTGTCAACTGCTTTAAACGGACTGCGACGCTTGGAACTTGTTGATCACAATCGTCGTTCATTGTGCTGACGACGTCAAAGTCAAACAGGAGCTGGGCCAGCTTCTTGGCTGGTTGCATGGCACAGTGGTAAAACGTCAGTCTTTGACCGGCGAACTTTCCCTGTCCTGCACTCAACTTGTAGCTGACAAGTGACCATTTATGTGGGCAAACCGTCTGCTATAGGGCAGCCAACTTAGCCTTTCATCCTTTCGGAGTAGATAAACGAATAGTAGACTGGAATTAGACGCCCGCAATCTCAGTCTCGGGAGGCGCCATCTGGTGAGCGATTAGGAGAAAAAGGCAGGTACGGTGTAATTTGCAGGTAAAACTGTGTGATCTGTACCAGAGTGCCTTGAGTGTGAGGTAATACAATGAAGGCACAATATAAAATACACAAAAGGGTTAGAGAACGATCGAGAGTGCTCACGGAGATCACCAGACAGTTGAGAGCATTCCTGCAAGAGCACTCCTCAACTAAACTCGCCCCAGGCAGAGAACTATTCCAGGTTATTGAATTTAGTGCAGCAGCCATGTAAAAGGCACGACTGTCGACAGTGTACAAAGTTACCACGAGAATCACAGCATGTGACTGAATTTTTCTGTTCATTCCTGTCAAGACAGCCTGCAGTTTTATTAGCATTTTATGAAATGAAAGCAATTACAAAGCGGCTGTTACAGTAACGTGTGACTCAGACAAGCAGCATACTCATTAATGAGGGTTCCACCAAACCGCAGCTGCGGCAGACAGACGACGTCACGATGTGCCAGCAGATCACTGTACACCGAATTCTCATCACTCTTGCCGCTGTCGGCTTTGCTGTCGGACGCGTTAGACGACAGTTTAACCATGTGATCCCTCAGACGACAGCCCTGCACCAGTCACATTTCTCCAGATGTAATTTTTTTACTCTGCACATCCACAACAGTGATTAATATACACAGTAACCATTCAACGGCCCTTTTCCAAAACAAAACATATGTATTTTTAATTACTATGTCATTAATTCATTGATGTGTGACTGTTGTGTCTTTATTAATAAATGCATTTAATGCATTTAGCCAGAACTCTCAAAAACATTAACCAAATATAGCACCCTTACCATCCTCAAATACCACACAAGCAATCCCAACCTTCCCTCTCAGGCCTCCCAGTCTACCTCTAGGGTCTAATGCTAAGGAGAATCTTGGGGAAACAGCTGAAACATGAAGAACCTGAAAACAAGAACCCGCACTGCCTTTATCCTTGCCTACTTCTGGATCTGATGAAGCCGTTGGTTAATCCCTGGTCCCCTCTCACTCAAGCCTCTCACTATATGACCACTAGCAGGCCTGCAGCAGCCATACAGATAGATGGGAACAAGAGTAAGCCCAGCCAAGGTCCCCAAGGTATTTTACGATGGATGCCCTTGCTGCCACAACCCTCCCTATTTCTGGGTTTGGGGACAGTGATTACTATTCAAAAGCTGCTGAATCGCCTGGGGACAAGTTCTTTTTCAGTGTCATGTGATGGCAAGCATGCTCTGACAGCCACTTTATTTCAGTAGAATTCTCCAAATTCTTAACTGTTACACTGCTCAAACTAAATCTACATCACTACAGTCACCCGCGATAACATACATCCATCTCTTCCGTTGTCATCCTCTACTGCTGTTCACTTATCGTCAAGACTAATCTTTTTGGATCCATGTGACACATATATAGATAGATAGACAGATAGATAGATATTTATTTCAAATGCAATCACAATGGTTGAAATGATACATTGCATTACAAAGTTGAACTATAACATAAGCAAAAGAAATCTAATCAATTAATGTAACAGTCAAATACATTAGTATAAAACAACCTAAACATGAAGATTATGCAGCAGAACTAAAAATTCTTGGCAATGCAATATGGTGCAAAGTCCCTTCCACTTCGTGAAGTTTTGGCCAATGGAATTTGACATTGATATCTATTAGAGCATATCAAAGTATATCAAAGTATCGTAGCAGCGTTGTCTGTAAAACAACGTCTTGTTTGTCTGTGATTTGTTTATTCTGTTTATGATCTCTTCTGGTGACACTGGCAATTCTCCATAAGCATCGCGTCCTTGTAAGTAGTCGATCACTATAAATGCACCTATGCAGCGTAGTTCAAAGTGACTGAAATCATATGTTTATCATTCCAACAGCCAGCAAACTGACAACACTACATCAAAGAATTTCAAGGTCTTCTACACTGTGAGTCAGAAAAAAACTTGACCATTTTCATTTGAGCATAACTTTGGCAAATACTGTCCGATTTTAATAATTCTTTCACTGTTGCAGATAGAAATTATCTGCCAACAAGCATGTAAGGTGTGGTGGTAGATTTTAGGGTACACTTGGTTGCAGTTAATTTCTGTCTGCAACAGTGAAAGTATTTGCCAAAGTTATGCTCAAATGAAAAAGGGTCCAGTTTTTTTTCTGACTCACAGTGTATATGTTGTAATGATAGTCTGAATGTCTTAATTTTCAGATCTGTTAGTAACAGCAAAGACAGAAATTTAAAAAAAAATATGACGGCAGTTAAACCTTGTTCGGCTGAAGTGGATCAAATCTCTGGACTTTTAGTCCACAGCACGGATGTTCTCCAGTGAGATGGTTCGGCTCAAAGACGGCACGCTCGGGGTGGTAGCGGCAGTTGGAGAACTCGGTGCATGGGAAAGTCTCGAGACAGCGCGAACACTCGAGGTAGTTGATCGTTCCCCAGATGTACCAGTAGACGTCACTCCACGTCGTCAGCTGGTTCCTTGTCTCCAGAAGCCACTCGCTCACGTCCCACGAAGTATCCATCTGGTGAGTGTACGAGAATCGGCCGTAACGATTTATCGTCATCCTGCAATGCACAAGTCAAACAGCCATCATGATCTTTGGTTCACTGGTTAGAAGTCACTCAATGCTGAGATTCACCAGCTGAGGGTCCTAGTGATCTCCACAACGAACGATCTAGATGATCTTTTCCAGTCGCCATTGTACGGATCTGGAGTAGTCTACCGCAGCTTATCACATCTGCTCCGTCACTTCCTGTCTTCTGCTCTCATTTGAAGACATACTTCTTCAAAGTCTGTTACCTGTAATTACTGTTGTCGTACCGCAAAGTGACACTGTGATTTATAGTAGTAGTAGTAGTAGAAATATTTATACACGGCGCAGTAAAAGCAACAGTCACTAATGCGCCACAGTCTCAGCTAAACAAATGAGTCTTCAGCAGTTTCTTGAACTGGCCGACTGTCGTGTCGGACTGACGCAGTGAAGCCGGCAGGCTGTTCCAGAGTCTGGGTCCAGCGACTTGAAAGGCCCGGTCACCAAAGCCTGTGTGAGTGCGCGGGACCACACAGGTTGAAATATCAGACGAACGAAGCCGACGGCGACCGACATCTGAGACAAGCTGGCAGTCATCATTATTATTGTGTATCTTGATTGGCAGCTGGCAGTCATCATAATTATTATTATTATTATTAAATTCGTACACGAAGTACAACATAAGACAATTAAAAACAATAAAAGTAAAAAAAATACGCTAGGCTACTCAGTGCAAACAGACTTAATAACTGTCTCTATCTCATCACTAGTAAATACGCACTGCTGTTTATCATCACCATTAAGCATTACCATGTTCTTTATCACACCAACCTCAGCTTGTAAACTAGTAGATACATTCGACAGATGATATCTCTAGCATACTTCACACAAGTTCATTAGTGAACTGAGGAAACTTTTTTTTTTAATATCCGGTTTTGGCATTTAAAGTGCTGCGGTTGTCCCTGAAACCGGGGTAGGCAACACCTGGCAACGCCTCTAAAGACTTGCCAAAATATTGAAGCAGGGTTTTTAACAGGGT
>Ga0209149_1000658_pt1 | contig 15092 bp, 10 predicted proteins | sample WorMetTyACAVOLI2_FD_187423 | JGI IMG/M metagenome (GOLD analysis project Ga0209149, IMG submission 187423) | Marine gutless worms symbiont microbial communities from Max Planck institute for Marine Microbiology, Germany - Olavius algarvensis... ... | reverse complement strand
CTTATGCAAAGTAAATAAGTAAGAGTATTCATAAGGCGCAATAATCAAAAAGTCACGATGCGCAGTCTATAGCCAAACAGATATTATTTTCAGTCGTATGTGTTTGTAGTTTGGTTCGTTTATAACCAACCACGTCTGCTACATTAAGGGAAAACGGTTAAAACTATAGTCATGAAAATTTCACCATCGATCAGCGATCGTATTGGGCTTATGCCATTAAATTTGCCAGATGGCAGCATCGTGCATTGGGGCGCGGGGCGATATTGGTTGTGGCTAGCACAATTAGTTGTAATCATGTTTTTTATTCAAAATTTAATTGATATATTGTCACCGAAAACCGTCAACGGTAGATGTAGTCGTTTTATGATGGTCTGTGTGCGCTATTCGTAATATCATACGTAGGCTACGATGCAGTTTTCCGGATGCCATTTTTACCGCGCGACGCGTATGCATAGCGCGGACTATACCGTAACAAGATGTATGTCCGTCTGTCTGTCACACGCAGACCATTCTAGTTTATCTGTACCAAACGAGATGACAATATTCCGACAAGGACCCCCTAACTGGAGCGTCGAATGCAAGGCGGGTATGAAATAATCACGATTTTTGACCAATATATCGCTTTTTCTCGGAAATGATGCAAGATAGTGCCATTGTTACTATGGAAGGCGAATAGGAAGCAGCCCCAAGCTTTGGAATGATACCAGTTTTAATAACCATGAGTAACCTCTAGTCCAGATTTCAAGGTCACGATATTGTTATTTAACGTCAAATAAGTCGAAAACGGCACAAGATATATTTGCAATGTAGGACCAACAGAAACTCGTATATAGTCTATCGAACGGCGCCTAACCCAGAATATCTCAGAAACGCTACGAGATACGTAATTTTAATGGAATATTAATAGGGATTTACACACGATCTACTCAACAGTGTCATTTCGAATGATCTTGAGTGATCTTGAATGACTTAGTAAAATATTCAATGACACGATGTGTCGCGCGGTCGCTCTGCGACAGCTGAGCTTCTTGTTGTGTAAAACAGCAGAAATGATACACAATTTGCGGCTGAGTTCTGTAGAACGTGCTTCAAATGCGGTCATATTCAATGGTTGAATGTTTCCCCGCCCTGGACTCAAATTATTGTCAAAAATATTTTGAATTCTTAAGGTTTAAGGGCCGATTGCATCAACCATACTTAACCTTAAGTAGAGATTAACTCCAGCGTTAGGAATAGGAGTTAATCTCTACTTAAGGTTAAGTATGGTTGGTACAATCGGTCCTAAGTTCTCTTAAATGGTATCTGGAGACCCGGACTTTTCATGCAGTACTTATTTCCAATAAAAGGTTATACCCGCTCCTCGGATCGATGCGAGCAACCGATCTGATCTCTAAGTACGCTATTTCCTCGACGAGAGCACAACGCTGCTGCACTTAGGCTACTCGTCGGTCTAATCGATTTAGTTCGTCGACCAGATCGATGTCGATAACGCCACATTGTTTATCATCTTGTTGAAAAACAACGAGCCGCAATGAGAATGTAAAAGCAGAAAATAATTTTTAGCCAATCATCATTTTATTTTGATGTCATTGCTGTTTTTGGTATTGAAAACCTAACGTTAAACTTCGGTCTTACTCTTGTCAGACTCGGAAGATAAGATCGATCTGCAATTGGAAGAATTGTCTGTTTTCTGTTTGTCGTTTAACCCTTTAATGAGCGCGTCAAAACCGCAAGGCAACGGACCATTATACAGCAGTACGGTGATTGGTACACTGGCTGTTGATGGTGGGCTGTTACATTTGGTACAGCGGAAAGGGGCCTGGGCGGGCTATAACGGGCTGTAACCCCGCCCAGTCTTCTTTTCGCTGTGCCAAATGTAACAGCCCACCTATCAACGGCCAGTGTACCAACTTCATTTTTTATCATCATTCGCTGTAGCACTGTAATTACTCGTGTCCATTACTCGGAAGATGAGATCGATCTGCAATAGCGAGTTATCTGTTTCTTATCAAGGTCTTGTAAGATGTGACATCAGATCTGTAGCTGATAGTTTACACTGTTATATGTCTCGCTGAAGCAAGGATGGTATTTTGTGTAATACATAAGGTTCTCGGGCAGGAAAAGTAGTAAGTAATCTCTGATAAAGGGATCTTGTTACTGTTGGCGTCTGTGGCGGTCTTCTTTACTTGATCGATCCTAATGCAGATCAGATCCTGCAGACCTTCAGATCAGGTGAGTGTAGTGGTCCAGTTCGTTGAGTATCGGACTCGTAACCGACAGGTTGCGGGTTCGACTCACACCCGGTACTCTGCAAGCAACCTTCAGCAAGTTGCTAACCTACTTATGCTCAGGCCAACTCAACCTCCTACCGTCAGCGGGACGAGAAATGAGTAGTAAGTCAGCTATTGTGGGCTACGGGTTGAAGGCCCAGTGTGGCTGATTGGGGCGATGGTGTGTCTGCTAGCTGCACCGTGGGTCCAAATGTCCGTTAGCGCGGGCAATGGATGGCCACATAATGCACTGCGGCACCATTGGCTCATGCAAATCAGCTGTCAGTTCTGAAATTGTAAAGCGCTGCTGGTCGCGAGTCTGACTCATGTAAACAGCGCTGTAACAAGAGTCCTGACCTTTATCTTTACATAATTGTCTTGCAGCTGTTGGTTTTTGAATTGATAAACCTCGCCACACTGGCTTCATCGACAGTCACTAGGTGGCGTCACTAGTTTGTGGATTTTTAACCTATTTGCCCCCAAAATTTAATGACATGAACTCAGAACCATTGCTGATGTATGCTGAAAGCTTAATGACGACAGAACATATGAGTGGACACTAAAGGGTTAAAACTGACTCTGACGCCCCCAGCATCCCCTCAATCCCCCAGGAAAAAAACAATTAACCTCTGTAACCTTTTCCTGTAGTCTTCCTAAAATAAGTTTTTTTATTTAACAAACAGTTGTAGAAAATAGATGGTCAAGGATTATCCAAGGATTGTGTTGTAAATATTGTCTACGTTAGAAATATTTTGTCCTAAATGGTATCTGGAGATCCGAACTTTTCATACAGTACTTATTTCCAATAAAAAAGGTTATACCCGCTCCTCGGATCGGTGCGAGCAACCGATCTGATCTCTAAGTACGCTATTTCCTCGACGAAATTTTGGGACAATAATTTCCTTTTGATCTTGTATTGCATTTGGTATAGAAGTTAATGTGTGAATTTTATTGTAAGCACTTATACTATTGCAGTATTTTGATGTTTTATTTGCTAAGGTTGGACGTTGTTAAAGCTTGTTTGCTTGTTTGTCGTTTTCTTTTGTATTGATTTGGTTTAGCTTATGGTTGCTAATCATCTTTGACATGTATACAGCAACGTTAAACGAAATAAATAACTAACTACCTCTTCCTAAAACATGGTAACTAACACACAAACACATGTTACGATGATGATGATGATGATGATAATAACCAGAGGTCAAAGTAATTTGACAAAAAGCGACTCACGGGGGGCCCATTCCCCTGGGGTAGGGTTTCCTATTAGTGCTCCATAGTAACTATAGGCCTTGGATGCACCGTTTGGCCACAGTGCACGCGCGTGACAACCAACGACCAACCAACGACCAACCAACCAACGACCAACGACGTCACGACACAGCCTATCTCAATAAGCGCCTCTTTTACTAACGTAAAGTCAGGCGCTTAATAATAATAATAATAATGACGTTTTTTTCTCTGCACGATCTCCAGGCCTTTAGTCATTCCAGCTTCGGTTTTCTACTTTAATTTTCAGCCATCGGGACTTATACACCTGATGGCGAAAAAAATAATAAAGGACATCGTTTATGGCGCTGTCATCACGGCACGGCCATTGCGAGAGTTCACCCGGTTCATTTTGATATTTGTGGAACAGCCCTGGCCTAGCTATATATCGCAGGCATGCACCTAACTACTGACTGATGTTTTAGTGGTCGTCGCGGCCGCTGTGTCGGTGCATTATTAACCAAAAGTGCACTCGCACATTAATTTGTCAACTGTGACATGCGTACGTGTTGACATTTCGATGGACCCTATACATGTATTTTCTGCTTCGTATATTTTTCTATGAATTTTAATGAGGGAGTGAGTTTGCATCGGTAGCAGCAGTCAGTATGTAAGCGTTTGTTCGTCGCAAATTTCATTCATGAGTAATTGATGAAGGTTGCAATGCAATCGCGGTGCCAGGAAGTCAACGGGAAGCATGAATAGACGTGAGATAAAAGACAGACTGATATATTATTTTGTCGTTGTTTCGTTGCAATTATCGTAACAAAATAGCAGCTGCTGGCTGCTGCAGCAGCAAAAAGAATAGCGTGGTAATTCTTTTTGTCGCGGTGTCTGATTGTATGCAGATTAATGCAAATCATTTGTCGAGCTGTATGATTAGCAACGAAATGAAACCAGAGGCAGCGAGACAGACAGACAGACAGACACACAGACAACAGGGGGAGAAGAGACTCATTAAGTGACGCGTTCAATCAACGAAACATATTCGGCGTCGACTTCTCGACATTCTGCAAACGTGCCTTCGTCCATGTTGTTTTTGTTTGTTTGAAATATCTCTTTAGCGGATGACCTGCTATAACTCAGTTTCAGTGCTCTCCAACATTGAACCACCAGCCCTACGAAGGAAGGCTGCCACTGACAAGCTGGTGGAGAAAATCGTCAAACATGACAGTTGGCCAATCCAGCCTGATATACTTAGCCCACCATTGCTACGACTGACATCCAGGAAGCCGTTGTGGCTAGATTTGCAACCAGTTGACATCAAAAGTCGATGGAGGCATAACTGGAAGTCGGCTCAGGTGGTCAATTCTCACCTAGCGTGTGACCCCACAATCCGGCAACCAGGTTTCGACCTCCCTCGGCAACAGTGGTCTCTGCTGAACCGTTTTCGCACGAACAGGTACACTGCGGTGTCTGCAGAAGGAAATGGCGACTTACAGACACTGATCTGTGTCCTTGTGGCGAGACCCAGACGATGTCTCACATTGTCGAATCCTGTCCCGACAAAACTGAATGGCAGCTTATCTCGGCTACACTCTGCGGATGAGGACGCTGTTTCGTGGCTGACCAGTTATGGTAAATGACACGCATACGAGAAGAAGAAGAATGCGCCAATTGCTAACAAGAACAGAATGATTAGTTTAACTACAGTATGTAAACAAAATAATGCATAATTACAGGTTTCAGCTGCGTTCCTTTCTGTATGTCCTTCAGAAGTGCACCACGTCCATCAGTCGGCTCAGCAACAGGCAGTGGATGTGACCCGGGTGATGGAATCTCTACCTTTGTAGGTGCGGCTGGGGGTGGTGGTGGCCCAGGGGGTGGAGGTGGAGGGGGGCCTGGTGGAGGGGGTGCAGCACTCGGTACTGGAGGAGGGACGGCAGGAGGTGCAACTGGTGGCGGCAGTGGTGGAAGTCCGCGGCTGCTTGGAGGAGGATTGGGTGGTGGAGGTGGTGGTAGTGGTGCACTGCGACCCTGCGGCCGTCCTGGTAGTGGTGGTGGCCTTCCACCAGATACAGGCACAGGAGGTCGCACTGCAATACAATACAACAATTCTAACTCATTCCCACATGTAACACAAACTCTAACGACGCTTTTGCAATTGTGCACATTCCGTCACTTCTCACAGCTATGTATTACAATCTACTGAGTTTTTTAATAGAAATCCTTCAATCTCAAAAATAATTTTCTACAATCACCACTGCAATCTTAACATCAAATAAAGAGTAGAAAAATTTTCACTTGCCACACAAAACAGACGTCACATCTATTTTGTGTGGCAAGTGAAAATTTTACATTCAGTGTTCACTAGTGACGGGCAACAAAAATAAAGTAAAAACTTCATCGACTAAAAATTCGCAGTGAAGGGACACAGACAGTAAGTGCCAAGACCAAGAGTGAGGCAGTCACCATCAATACGAAGACCAAGACGGTGATAATACTCGTTCAAGACAAGACGAACCACTTCATGACTTAATCACTGATGGTATCGGATCTATTTTGGCGGAAACTAGAATGACGTCACAAATACGTCTCATCTGTTTCCAGTCAGTGGCAAGCACTAAATGACACATGCGACGAAAATGAATGAATGCAAATTAAGTCACAAAATCACTCTACATCAACCAAGTGGTAATGACAACGAGTTCTGAGTGTTCTGAACTGTCTTCGTCTTGAGACACGAGTAAGACTTAGATCAAGACCAACTGAAGACAGTGGGTGACTTGATAAAATAGATCAGACTTAGTTCTTAGACCAAACTTCAGTCAGATTCAGACCTAATTTGCATAAATTTTTAAAGTGACGACAAGCGTTCGGTGTGATCTTCACGATCAGTCCAGCATTCGGTCTGATCTTCAACACAAGACCAAATATCCACTCGTCAGTTTGGCCAATTGATGAATTGTCATGAATAAGTGCGATCGTCTGCCAAAAATTGTAAACAACAGTAATGTGTTTATCATGAATATTAATTAGGTCTGATCACTGGTCTGATCCATGTTCTCATCTGAACTTCGGTCTGATCTGGAAAATTACCAATAAGGTAATTCATTTGGTCTAAGAATTAAGTCTGATCCATTTTTTCAAGTCACCCATTGAAAATACTGTCCTGAGATGAGACTGCCTCAAGACTTCTCATCTCCGAAAATTAGCCTACTCGACTGTATAGGTAATTTGATTAGATCATGGTGACTTGGCTGTGTGTTCGTCCGTTTGTGTGCTGCCTTAAAGGCGAAATAAACAATTGTGGTGCATTTATGGACGCCACGAGTCTCTCATAATGCTGTTAAGACAGCTATAAGACAATGGGCATGGGTGCAGGCAAATAATCGCTGGCAGAATATTAAAACATGCTGGCAAGCCAAGTTGATAATACAAGGACATAGTAGTGGCAGGACTAGGGAGCTGCTCAGATTACCTCGGCAGAAACTCAGACTTGCCACAGGTATATTAACGGGACATTCACAGCTGAACCGACATCTTAGTGTAATGGGTATAATGAGTGACCAACATGTAACTACTGTGAAGAGGGACTGGGAACAGCAGCCAGCCTTTGTGAATGTAGTCACTTTGTGACACAATGTCAGGAGATATAGGAAAAACCTATTTACAGTAGCATTGTCACTCTCCAGACAATGTGAAATTCTCTGACAATTTGCGGCATTTCTCCATGGCACTCTGCACGTTAAGTGTTACTCATATGCCTGTACAAGTGTTACTGTCAGTGGTGAGGGTAGGAATGCAACAGTGCATGATCCGAAACCATATATTTAATATTTAACACAGAATAGACTCCTACTAAATACCTGTATGGATGCAAATATGCAGCTTACAATAAACAGTTTTAGGCAACTTTTCCCAGACAAGAGTTTTTCCCTGACATTTCCCTGATTTTTAGTAAAATCCCTGATATTTCCCTGACAGCTGTCAAACTCCCTGACATTTCCAAGTTTTCCAGACAAGTGGTCACTGTATTTACACCCTTCTGAAGCTGACTCAGTACAGAATCTTGAGATTCATCCAGAAATCACATAGATTCTCATAAAACTTTAGTCTCTAGATGATGGAAGTGCTTTTGGGGATGGCCTACGGACCCACTCGGCGGTCTCGGCCTGCGCCACGGGCTGTGAAGCCCTGCCCCTTATTGGAACTGGAACACAAATCTCATGGGAGAAGAGGAGGTTCATGCGAGAGGAAACATCTGAGACACCTGCAGCCACAGCATTTTACACGACAGACAAACGAACAAACAGATGGACACAGCTATCACGTAAAGACCATGCTTTTGCAGCGAGGGCTTAATAAATTACATAAAAATAACCAAAACATTACCAGCAGGAGGCGGCGGGCGTGAGGAATGGGTAGGAGGTGCAACGGCAGGTACAGGTGGTGGCTGGCTTGGTGGCAGGGAAGGAATAGACGGCGGCGGCGGACGTGCTCTCTCGCGCTCGCGGTCACGTTTAACGGCATCAAGCCCTCCACGTTGATCAAGGAACTCCATCACAAACTTTGACATATCTTGGTCTTTCTTCAACCCTTCTTCAGTAATGCCTGCCTCTTGAAACAGGTCTCGTAGTTCTGGGTTACTTTCCAGCTGTACACAAACACAACAGCCACAAGCATTCCGATTACAACTGCAATCTCACTGTTTTGTAGTTGTCGCTTGCCACAGTGGTCCTTGCAGTTACGTTTTTGGCCTCTGTGGGCTCCAACAGCTCAATCTGTTTCCTGACTGGAAGACACAAGACGTGACCAGAACCGGCTCAGACTATTGTGTTGTCACTTGGTTGTAGTTATATTTCGTTTTTCTAGTACCAGCCAAGTCATTCATTAGGAGGAATGCATTTTGCACCGGTCAAGTCACTAGCTGAAAAGACTGTCTCTGAAATCAACTACAATGTGTTAACTGGGATGTCAAATGTTGCTATACCCATACCATACCTATTTAATACACCTCAAAAATGTAAATGTGATGTAAATATAGTAAATGCAGTAAATACAATTACCTGCCACAGTAAAATAAATTGAAATAACTACATTGGTAAACATTTCGATTTATACAGAAACAGTGTTTTTAAAAGTGGTATGACTGTGAAACTAATATACAGCTACTTACATCAAAGCCAGTGTCTGCATTCCATCCGACATGGGATATATGCCTGCAAACAGTACAGTAACACAACCACAGCATTAGCTCACGGTCATGCTTCTTCATCAAAATCACTGAGAATGAACAAAATACAAGCACGCCACTATCTGCGACAACAAGAAGCTCAGCTGTCGCAGAGAGACCACACGATGCTTTGTGTCACTGAATATTTGGCTATGTGACTCAAGGTCACTCATCAAGGTCATTTGAAATGACATCCTTGAGTACAGCATATGTAAGTCCCTATTAATATTCCATTGTAACTATGTCTGTATCTCAATAACATTTCTGAGACATTCAGCATCAAATAATGGCATCATCTAGAAATTTTGGTTAGGTGTCATTCAAGGTCACTGAAAATGGTATCATTTAGGTACAGTTCCCTATTCATATTCCATAGTAACTACGGCTCTATCTTGTATAATTTTGGAGATAATAATAATACATACACTTATAATGTGCGCAATGTTGGAGTATGATCGAATCTGAGGCGCTGGCAGTTGCCAAGTGGGAGGTTGGGTCATGTTTAATGATGGTTCGTAAGAGTAAACAGGTAGGTTTGGAACAGGTGTTTGAAAGTTTGCACAGTTGGAGCATTTTTACGGCGGCTGGGATTTCATTCCAAATCTTGGGGCAAAGTAGCTGAAGGCACACCTACCAAAGTCAGTTGTTACAGTTGGAGTATTAAGCAGCTGCTGATTGGACGAGCACAGGGCTCGCGTGGATTCATAAGAAAACAGAAGCGAACATAGATAAGCAGGTTGGTGTGTGGATAGAATCTTGTAGGTAGTTAAGGCCAACTTGAAATCAATACGCTTACTGACTGGGAGCCAGTGGAGGTCAGAAAGCCGCATGCTAGCTGACAAGTGTTCGCGATGACGGCCAGAGAGTACGACAATGAGTTTTGTGCACACTGTAATTTATGTCTGTTGGCTGTCAACGTACCATGCAGGAGAGAGTATGCATAGTCTAGACGGGATTGAACAAACGAGGTAGCTAATGTGGTGGCCATGCAGTCAGATAATGGCAAATATGGTGCAATGCCCAGGTATGAAAATGCATAGATTTACAGAGTGATGAGATGTGTTGGTTGAGTGTGAGATTAGCATCGAGAGTCACACCCAAGGTTTTGATGTTATCAGAGAAGGGAATTTGGGAGCCAGCGATAGTAGGTGTAGAAACTAGATGGAAGTTTCGAAGACACTGCCGGGTGCCAAACAAAATGGACTCTGATTTACTGCTATTAAGTACATTGCCGTTATGACAGAACCAGTTACGTAGAGGAGACAAACAAAGCGAGATATTGGCAGAAAATCAGATTCTTTTACACCCTCCTGCATTCGATGCTGCCGTTAGGAGGTCCCTGTCGGAGTAGTGCCATACTGTTTGGTGTCGAAAAACTAGAATGGTGTGGCTGTCTGACAGTGAAAAAGTTTGATGATACGTACAGCCATTTTGACAGAATACTGGCATGTAACTGACAGACAGACAGGCAGGCATCTTGTGACAGCATATTCCACGCTATGCGTAGCATCAAGTGGTAAAAATAAATCTCTATATGAATCTAGTAATCTCTCTCTCTGTATACTAGCAACAATAGAACACAAAAGACCACGGCGAATACAAACATAAAATTAGTCGGTGCCCCGATGTCATTCTTTGTCAACGGCGGCTTCTTGCCTTTCTTGACCTTGCTCTTCTTAGACACTGTTCCGGTAGATGGTCCAACATTCGACGGAATAACATTCATCTGCATTGGTGCTACTGCAATGCAGTACACACAACACATCTGCCAGTAGCAACAACAACAAACTTGTTTATGGCCCTTTCTTCAGGACGACCTGGGTGTAGACCTGTGAGTCGCTGCGGTCAGGAAATATGACCCGACTTGAGGCTAAAATGACCGCAAGTCGACCCCAAGTCGACTTGATCAAATTCAAATGACTTGACTTCACATAGACCTGTGACTTAAGTCGACTTCAAACGACTTTGTAGCCTACGCCTATACGTCACCGACGACTGATTCCTTCGTTCGTGGTGTCGTCGCTCATCGATCCAAGGCTCGATTACAGCAATTTTATCATCGTCGGGCTACCAGCTTACCTGCAGCGACGCCTTCAGTCTGTGCTCAATGCCACGGCACGTCTTGTGTTCCAGCTTCATCGCTAGTCGCTACGACCTCATCACACATGCTCTCGCAACTCTTCACTGGCTGCGTCTACCTGAGCGGGTTGAGTTCAAGGTCGCTGTGATGGAGTTTTGAGTCCTGCATGGTCTGGCGCCGCCATATGTGGATCAGCTATTTGTGTTGCCATCACCATTTGCGTTTGTTGTTACATCCAGATAGATCGTCACCGCATATAAGTTTACGGTCCAGAGGCCACTCCTTTGATGTACTGTGGTATAAATAGGAGTTGACTAGAAAATTTTTCATTTTTAGGAGTTTATATAATTACAGATAACGTCAGTGAACATGCGTATATGACATGTGTATATGCCTCTGTAATTACTGGTTTATGTTATTTTTGCATGTATTTGAGAGACAGCTGCTTGTTAACGGTTATTCTTATGCATCAGGATCTGTTGAGACCAGACCCTGATTTGCTGTACAGCAAATCAGTTGCTGGGACAAACAACGAATTTCTACAGCATGCTAAACAGCAAATCAGGGTCTTGTATCACCAGAGCCTGATATCAGGCTCTGGTGAGATGAGACTCTGAATCAGGGTAAGTAAGTAAGTAGATTTATATATGGCACAGATTTAGGCAAATGCCACAAGGCGCCGTGGCTTCATGCACGAAACAGGAATGTCTTTAACAAATGCTTGAATTGTTACAGACTGTGACACTGTCTTAGATTGATTGGCAGCGAGTTCCACAGCCGTAGACCGGCAACTGTGAAGCATCGGTCGCCGAACATGTTGGACGAATGGAAAGCATGTAACACAAGTCGCTGTGTATGCTGATCGAAGTCGGAGAGCGCTGATGTCGGTGATGAGCTGACAGTCCTCTGCCAGGTAACCAGGTGCCTGACCAGTCAAGCACTGGAAAACCAGGACGGCGATCTTGAAGTCGACACGTCGTCATACTGGTAGCCAGTGGAGCTGTTGCAGTATCGGTGTGATGTGGTCACGGCGTGGTGCACCGTGCACCATGCAGCAGCGTTCTGTACCGATTGCAGGCATCTCATCAGCCTGTCAGGCAAGCCGTGCAATACTGTGTTGCAATAGTCCAGGCGGCTCGATATAAACGCATGGACTTAGCTGCCTCCACCGACAATGATTCTGCAATTGGCCATAGCTGGCTCAGTTGATAGTAGCCGCTCCTACAGACAGCCGTGACATGTGCGTCCAATGTCAGTTGACGGTCAAGCACAACGCCGAGGTCGCGAGCTGTATCAACGACCATTACACAAGCTGACAACAGTGGCACTTCTCTTATGGCGACCTTGTCCAGCAGCTGACTTGAATCCAGCCACATAACCTGGCATAACCAGAGCATGATTTGCTGTAATTAGTCCTGCATGCGGGTATTAGTGAAATTTGGAAAACACGGATGGCGTTGAAGATGACATGTTAATTTTGTTTAGTTATCGCAGGGGAAATACGGTGCACTCAACCGATTGATGAAAAACCTGAACGTTCACGACAGTGAGAAATTAAGAATTTACCTACGAATGGAGCCTACAATATTGGAGGAGTTATTTTTAGAAGTTGGTCCGAGGATAACACTGTTCACTCCACGAAATTCAGGTATCTGTGTTATTTGCAAATGTATATGTAGGCCTACTGGGTGCAACAGACAAAAGTAATCTTCTGCCGGTTTGAAAGCACTCCCGTCATTGGGTACTAGTAATAGATGCTGTACAACTTGCTGTACGCCAAACTCCACTACACTGATTTGCTGTACAGCAAATCACGGTCTGGTCTCACTAGAGCCTGATTTGCTGTACAGAAAATCAGAGTCTGGTCTGATAATCGTAAACCTTAGTCGGTAGTCACTATCCAGCTACTTAAATAAGTACCTGCTAATAACTGCTAATTATTTATTACATCATCGTACACAAAGTACAAATACAATACTAGAATAACAGTAGTAGTATATTATGTGTTCTTGTCAAACAATCAATTTCAAATCGACTTGTAATGACTTGTGATTAAACCGACTGCGCCAGCCAATTCCGACGGCGGCGCCATTACAGATCGACTTGACCCGACTTGAAAGGCCCAAGTCTACTTCAGTCGACTTGCACAACCCGACTCGCAGGTCTACCTGGGTGAGCCAGCACCAGAAAAATCAGCTGTTCTGGATGTTCATGGGTCTCAGGAGGTACTGTTCAATCACCCACCCCATGCCATTCCTGTTCTCAAGTCTAATGGCTGTCATACCTGCAAACAATATTACAGAAACGGCACACTAGCGGTGAGCAGATGCATAGTAACCCCTAAGACTTTGTCATTATCACTTATCACTTAAGACGACTATGCCCAATATGGTGTTACCTCAATAGAGACATCATCATCAAACTGGCTATGGGTCTCATCCTGCAATGACTGGACTACTGTAACTCCATCCCCCTGGACCTGCCAGCTTCATAAATCACTAGACTCCTGTTTAGCTAGGTGGACATATATCGCACTGGAACTTCACATATAACACTGGCTTTTGGTCCAGCAACGTAATTAGTTCATGGCAGCTACTCTTATGCACCATTATCACCACTGAACCCACCCACCATACCTCACAAATCTGATTGACTTTGCACCAGCGTCAGGTGGGCTGAGATCGTTATCAAATGGCACTGCCATGACACATCAATCCATGTTTGCTCAAACATTTTAAAAGGAATTTTTGAAAATCTTATGTTTAGGGGTCATCCTCAAAATTGAAGGGATCAAACAGGTACCTTACTCAGACCAGCCTACAGCCTATGGGACGCATTGCAGAGACCAATCTTCCCATTTTTTGCTTATTTTCCCATAAAAATGCCTAAAATTACCTTCCTGTGACAAGCCTACAGCCCAGGGGTTACACTGCAGAATGCATCCCATTATTCCGTTTAGTAGTGAGGTTTTCCTACCATGTCTGGCGGAGCAGCTGGGGACCCCCAAGGGTGCCCAAATTTTCACATATCAGAAATGCTAGTGCATACACAGTGTTCCAAAATTAGCAAGCCCCCACGAACACATCGTTCTAAAATTGTTATTAGTACACTAATTTGTTATTAGTACACTAATTTTCATAAAACTACAGCAAACTGGGCAGAGATTTGTCATGAACAAAAGGATATTCTGCTTTCCTCCCCACCTCAACGCTGTACTTACTTTACTTCACAAAATCCTAAACAAATCATACAGTATAATAAACATCACTTAACTTCACCAATAAACAAAAAGACGACAACTTTTACAGTCTAAACTGTTACAGCGGGACGATGTACACATTTAAAAGTCAACATTGCCACGGTCTGTCTACGGTGTCTGTTCAAAGTAACCACATTTGGCCTTCATACAAGCCCGTAGATAGATACACCATTCATGGACTGCTCTGTCGGTAACACATTATCAAGTTGGTCCCAGACAGTGTGGATGCATTGACGCAGCATGCAGTTCTTCCTTGTCAAAAATGATGTCAATGCAGACAGCAGTGTTAGGTGTGGGGGAAAATAATAGCACGTAAAGCTAGCAACTTCTCATACCTCATGCTAAATTTTTTTCCAGATTGCTGACAAAATGTTACAGCTACATCAATTTGAAGTAAAGGGGCTTGCTAATTTTGAAACACCGTGTATTTTCAATGCTACTGCACATCGTGTCTGATGTAAACCAAACACAACTGAAAACACGTCACTCCACACTACAGCATGCCTTTTGGGGGTGTAAATGATGTTTTCGTAAATTTTGGGAGTTAAACCCCAAAGAAAAAAATTTTGGGCCAACGAATAGGACTTTCAGGCCTGAATGACAAAAATTCAAACAAATTATGACTTCAACACTGCTATGCCAATCATGACAAAATTTTACATGGGATAGTCACCACAAATGGGCATTAAGCACATTTGTTGGGGAACTCCTGGGTGGTCCCAATCCAAGATGGTGGATGAGCCATATTGAATTTTGTGAAATGCTAATATCTCCACACTAGATAAAGATAGTTGATCCCAATTTGGTACAAAGATGCAACATGGAGAGGACCATGGACAACAACCACAAGACGGCTTTCAGCCTAAAATGTAGTCGAGATCGTAGTGACGTCTACAACTTCCAGTTATTACCACCACAATGTGTCTAAAAAAACCTTACAGAAACACTGTCAGGGTTATGTCCCTCTAACCCTGGACGTTATGCGTGTAGCGTTTAAGGTCCCTTTGGCGTTCCATACTCCGTTATAGGTTGACCGGGTTT
>Ga0209149_1000656_pt1 | contig 15112 bp, 13 predicted proteins | sample WorMetTyACAVOLI2_FD_187423 | JGI IMG/M metagenome (GOLD analysis project Ga0209149, IMG submission 187423) | Marine gutless worms symbiont microbial communities from Max Planck institute for Marine Microbiology, Germany - Olavius algarvensis... ... | reverse complement strand
AACACTAATAGGAAACCATACCCCAGGAATTCAATGGTACAAATTTCGACCCCCTAGGGTGACCCCTAACCGGGGAATGGGCCCCCCGTGAGGCGCTTTTTGTCAAATTACTTTGACCTCTTGTTTAGTATATGATGCATCTTTTGTGCTTTATAGTGTACTGTTAAGTGACGTAATGGGCATTACTCTAAAGCTGTTTCTATTTTTTATATGGACCATGCAAGTTTTGAGTTTTGTAGATTTATGTGTGTCTTGATTTTGTTTTTAGTATTCATACTGTTGTGTATTTTGTTATGGAATAAAGCTGTGTACACGTTTTGTTCACGTTCGCAGACTTTCTGTTTATCCATAGGTTGTTATGACATACAAAACTTGTCGTAATATGACTGAACATTAGCATTTTAAGTGTTCCTTGTACTTGGCCTACGTGTGGTTATTATTCACTGTGTGGTTATGCTCGTTCTTGCATTTTCGGCTTTCCACAGAATTCAGTTTGGCGTTTTCCACACCCTGCACACTGGTGCCACGTTTTGAACTTTTCCAATCTCATGGTTTCCAACCCTGTAATCTGGTCCTGCCTTTTCCAGTCACTGCGTTTTCCACCCCTGTCATAGGGTGCTGTCTTTTCCACTCGCATTTCCACACTTGAATTTTTGACCATGCCGCATTTTTTCTCACGTTTTAAGTTGCCCCAACGACGCACCGAAAAAAACTGTACCGAAATTGGATTGTACCGAATATGGCGTGTACCGAATTGGATCTACCCCGTTGCATCTGAGCAGGTTGGGGAATATTTTCAGACATAGTGCCTGGAGAAAATGTACTGTGTGCTTAATCTTAATCTGTGGTTTTACATTTTAGAAAGATGGAAGCCGAATTATCTTCAACATCAGCTGCTGATGCCACTCAGAAATACTTTGATAGCTATGATGACATTAATATTCACAAGATCATGTTGAAGGACACCAGTCGATTGTTGGCTTATAAACGTTTTATTGAAGAAAACTGTGAATTGTTTGCCAACAAAGTTGTTGTGGATGTTGGCTCTGGGACTGGAATTCTGTCTCTTCTTGCAGCACGAGCTGGGGCTTCACATGTAAGATTTTTTGTTGCTTTGGTGAAAATGTCTTTAGATGTTCTTATCTTAGGTCCACCCAGAGATGTCTGAAAAGAGAGAAAAGAGCAGTTGGGTATATGTTAGATGTGGGTCGATATCGCCTTTGCCGATATTGATACGACATTGATATTTCTGACCCAAAATATCAGCGATATCGATATCGATGTCCTTTACTGCAGCGTTCCTTGGCCTAATCACATTTCATTATCGCCACCAAAGTAGTCAATGACGTCAATGTTATTTCTTAACTTCCGTTTCGGACTAGTAGAGATGTAACGAGGTGTAACGACATATCACATTGCCAAATAAGATACTCAGTTTTACTCATATAATTGTCTATCTCTAAATTAACGTTAAAAGTCGGAAAAGTATAAAATATTGAAAAATTACTAGTAGTTCACTCGTCACCGATACAATATCAATATCTCGAAAAACCGATATCTGAAGTGCCGATACGATACTGATACTGATACATCGATATCGGCGATATATCGACGATATTTTTGATATATCGACCCACCTCTAGTATCTGTATTTCAGGGCATGCTGAAAAAGTAGCGCCCTAGTCCGATTTCAGTGAAATTTTGCACAGGGAAGCAAAATAGTATGGCAATAGAGGTCACATGACATACTATCTAAATTTCGAAAAGTCAAGATGGGCACAGCCCCCATATTCTAAATTGTAAAATTGCTATATCTTAAGGAAAAGTCATCAGATTTTTGTGAAATTTGGTACACAACAGCACATTTGGAATTGGAACTCAGTCACAGTCACATGACCAAATATTATTTATTTAAATTCAAGATGGCAGACGGCCGCCATATTAAAAATCGTTTCTGGCCATAACTTAGTAGCCGATTGCTGATTTCAATGAAATTTTGCACAGGGAAGCACAATAGCATGGCGTTAGAGGTCACGTGACATAAACTCTAAATTTCGAAAATTCCAGGTGGACAACATCTGCCATATTGCAAGTTGTTAAATCGCCGTATCTCAATGAAAATCATCCAATTTTGATGAAATTTGGTACACAACAGCACTTTGGAAATTCAATGATAGCCAGATAACCAAATATGAACATTTTTAAAAAGGGGTGTGTGTTTATGAGAAATGATATGAATGTAGTAACAATTTTGAAAATCCTCCTATACAACCCATGTGTACTTGAAATCACATTTTCTGACCTGACGCATAATAATGTAACAGCATTGATCGTAGTGAGGCGTTTTAAAACATAATATAAGTTTGACGGTTTTAATAGAAAAGCGTTCGACTTAGAGATGGGTCGTATTGAAAATATGGTGATATGTCGCAGATATTGATATCATATCGGTGCTTTAAATAGTGGTTTTTCGATATACTTTATGCAAGTAAAATATCAGTAATTTCTTGACATTTCATCTTACTTTTCCTACTTTAACATTAATTAATAGACAATTATGTCAGCAAAATTAAGTATCTCATTTGACAGTGAACGCAAGACTCTCTGTAGAGGAGCTAGTATTGTGTTAGTCCTTACATCTCTACTAGTCTGAAATGGAAGCTACATAATAACGTTGACGTCACTGACTACCTTGTGGATGATAATGAAATATGTCAGTAGGCAAGAGCGGTAAAGGCAATATTGACCCACCTCTAGTTTGACTGCATGTCCTGTGGGTATGCATTGTTTTGGAGGTAAGTAAGTAAGTAATTCTTTTATTTAACCAATGTTAAATAAAAGAATTACTTACACGACGCAGTGCTATAGCACTTACAACTGTACAAGATATTCAAGATTATGCGAGTCATTTTTTTGGGACACAGTGTATTTTGGCTTGGCTTTAGTTTAGATGATTATTCTTTAGAAGCATGTATTGGTGTTTGTGGCAGGTTTATGCAGTAGAGACAGTAAAGAGCATGTGTATACTGAGCAGAAAGATTATTGAGAAGAATGGCTACACAAGCCGTATAACAGTACTGGAAGGCCAGGCCAGCGATGTGCAGCTTCCCAATGGCATACTGGCTGATGTTCTCATCTCAGAATGGATGGGTTTCTATCTACTGCACGAGTCCATGCTAGATGCTGTCGTTACAGCCCGCGATCGACTGCTTCACTCTGGTGGCACTGTGTTTCCATCGACTGCAACTCTTTATGCATGTCCCGTGTCAATGAAAGAATACTGTGCACAGAACTTTGACTTCTGGCAAGATATCTGTGGCTTCGACTTCAGTGAAGCAGCGTCAGTGATGCGCCAGAAATGTTTGACGAGTCCCGAGGTGGTCACAGTTTCAGACAAGTCATTACTTGCTGAACCACAGCAGTTGCTAAGCATAGATTTGCAGTATGTTAATGCCAGCGATGTCTGCACCGTTATGGCGTCACTAGATTTTGTTGTGCAGAGGAATGACTTGATGCATGGCTTTGCACTGTGGTTCGATGTACAGTTTGATGGCTGTCACCCAGTTACACTGGACACTTCACCGTCAGCAGCTCCAACACACTGGCAAACTGTTATTCTGCTTCCATCTACACTGCTTGTGAACCGCGACTCACTGGTGCAGTGTCGCATGCTGCTACAGCAGGCTGAAAATCATCACCGATATAACATCACCGTCGAGATGCTGGAAGATGATGACGTTGATGATGATGACGGCGTTGACAGAGAGGAAAACGACAACGAATCTCAAAGTAGTTTTGCAGCAACACAGCTTATCAAACATGCAATGCACAAAGTTATTTAAACTCTTGCTGTTCGTATAATATTTGGTTTGTTTCTGTTACTGCCCGGTCTTCAACAGCTGTTCCTGTTTGAAATCTAAACTTGAAACCATGTCATCTTCAACAAGTTTGTTTTGCATAAAACACGATGTTTGTGAGCAAACGATCCATATATTTGGATTGGATGTTCTAAGCATTTATTGTCATTCTGCCTCACACATACACTGTAGTAAACAGTAGTGTGTACGGTATTATAGTGTATTACACAATCCCATGACAATTAATTGTTATTCGGTACAGTATGTTACTTGTTTAACAATTAGTTTGCACATCAAAATTCGTTTAGTTGTGTTTATCTGCAGTTAAAGAAAAGGTTAGCTCTATTTCTCCTCCAATGTTAGAACTATAAAAATCTTAAATAGAGTTAATATACTGTTACTTGCAAGTTGCAACAGAATTCATTAAGCGTTTTTTTGCATAGAATTCTGTAATAAATTAATTACTATAGTTTCTATGCAGTTTACTACCGTGCAACAGCAGCCAGCGCGGCCTATGCTGTCGTGCGGTGTCTGTCGCGTTCGTGTATTGTATCAAAACAATATCCTTAAACTTTTGGTACACTACATCAGATATTGAACCCGATTACAGTCACGTGACCAAAAATTGAAATTTTTGAAATTCAAGATGGCGGCGGCCGCCATCTTGAAAATCGCTTTTTTGGCCATAAGTCATCGAACGATTGTCCGATTTCAGCGAAATTTTGTATGAGAAAGCAGAATGGCATGTCAACAAGAGCTAAATGACAAAATCTGCAAATTTTTAAAATCCAAGATGGCGGACGGCCGCCATTTTGAAAATCGTTAAATTGTCATATCTCAGTGAAAAATCGTCGGATTTTGATTAAATTCGGTACACTGTAGCAAATGTTTAACCTGAATACAGTCACGTGATCAAAAATTGAAATTCCTAAAATTCAAGATGGCGGCGGCCGCCATCTTGAAAATCGCTTTTATAGCCACAACTCATCGACTGATTGTCAGATTTCAGCGAAATATTGAATGAGGAAGCACGGCATGCCGACAAAAGCCACGTGACAAAAACTGTAAATTTTAAAATACAAGATGGCGGACGGCCGCCATTTTGAAATCGTTAAATCGCCATATCTCAGTTAAAATATTATCTGATTTTGACAAAATTTGGTGTACTACAGGAAATATTGAAGCTGATGAGATTTTGAAAAGCACTATCGCAGTATCTTAATGTGATAAAGTAACGATAAACGAGTAAAAAACAGCAAATATTAATGGAAAAACTTGACAGTTTAAATAACTGTGTAAGGACGACAGTCACGAACTTGCAGAAATAAAACAGCAAAAATCAAAAAGGCTAATATTACTTAGGAGCACGTTCACGTTATGGCAATGTGCTGCAAAAGTAATATCAGCCTTTTTGATTTTTGCTGTTTTAGTTCTGCAAGTTCTTGACTGTCGTCCTTACACACTTTTTTAAACTGCCAAGTTTTTTTTCCATTAATATTATTCAACGTCAACTCGACAACGCTAAAATATAGGCCTACACACTTCAAACGTGGTACGCTGAGACATTACGCCCGAAATGCGAGTCACGTGACCCCTTTTAAATTTTGGCACTAATAATATGATGGACAACTAACTGGATGACTGTTGCAGTGTTGTGTTGTGAACTGTGAAGTATGTCGATAACACCAATTGAACGACTCCGTTGATAGCGTCGGACGCAACTCATCAGTTAATCTTATGACTGGTGTAGTGCTGTCAACAAATTAATATAGTCCAAGTACAGCAAGCGTCGACTTCGTTTATATCAGTCGATGCCAGTGTTTTATCCAGGATTTCATATCAGGGTGGGTGTAAGCAACAACCAGGGGTGTCCCCTCCCCTTCCCCCTTGCTCCGTTTCACCACCACTTCCCATTCCCACCCCTTCCCCTCCCTTAGAAGTAGGCCCTTTAAATTGAGGTAAAGGGTCTGGGGCAGAGCCCCAGCCGAAATTGAATTTGGTGCATTTTAGCCTTAAAATCCGACATCTGGTGGGAACAAATTTAATGATTTTCCTGAGAATCAAATGACCAAATTTCAAAGTATTCAGTGCATGCATGATGCACCCTGCTAGGAGGGGTGCATGTAAAGGGACGTCCAGGGGGTGTCCTGGTGCTTGAGGGGAAGGGGGTAAACAGACATCGATGCGTTCACGTCGGAGAGAAAATTGTACGCACTGGTAAATCTGAAGCCGAAGAAAGTAACTAATAATAAAAGACTATAGTGTCGTCGAGATAGGCCTGTAATTAATACCGTTGAAGGTAACAAATTAACAACAGTCGCACCGTCGCACGGCCTCTCTGCAACAGCTGAGCTTCTGATTATTGCACTAAATCATCGTTTTTTTTCTGCTGCTGCAGCCTGCAGCGGTTAGTTCACTCATCAGATGCAGCTGTTTAGTTATTAGACTTATGTTGCGTGATATAGCTGAACAATGAAGACAGACACATTGCTGTGACAGTGTGGTATTTTTGACGGTATGTTCTATATAATGGTATGAGAGTCCAAGGTGCTATACTGTATTTGACAGGCTCACTTGCAGCTGCCCCTGCAAAGCTAGTAGCCACTAGTCAGCGTATGTCTATGCACAGAAATTACACAATTCTAACTGGTGGGTGCAGTGGTGTAGCGATCGGACTCTTAACCGAGAGGTTGCAGGTTTGACTCACACCCGGTCCACTGCAAGCAACCTCGACCACGTTGCTAACCTACTGTGTGCTCAGGCCAAATCAGCCTCTTACCCTCAGCGGGTCGGGAAATGGTGTATCTGCTAGCTGCACAGTGGGTGCAATTGTCCGTTAGCGTGGGCAATGGATGGCCACATAATGCGCTGCGGCACCATTGGCTCATGCCAATCAACTACCACTTCCGAGATTGTAAAGCGCTGCTGGTCTCGAGTCTGACTCATGTAAGCGGCACTATAACAAGTGTCCAGACCTTTACCTTTTCGCTGTGATGTGTAGCTGTAATTTTATGATCAGATGAGTTTTTTTTCAATTACAGTTTTTGGACAAAAGTAATTAATTACAATCAGCAGCCAACTAATCAACTACAATTAATTTATTGCACTAACTGAAGACAATCAACGCAGACACACACAAACGTGCATCAATACATCTACAGTGTGAAAACCGGACCGCTACAATTAATATGACCACTGCACCAATTCACAACGTTCATTAATTATTTTTGGTACTCAAGAGACCTTATTCAGTTCTCCGTTGACTACGATAAGTTTTAAAATTGGCTTAGAACCAGCTGTGTGGTTTCCATAACAACAGTGACGACATGACACACCTGAACAGCGGATTTCTGAGCCGACTCTGAACAAAGTTTCGTCGGCAGCGCAATGGACAAGTGGGAAAACGATTGTGGGACTCCGGACTCTGTCAGTGCCGAAGGACAGCATTCAAACACATAACTGTTGAAAAACATCTTATTATTCCGATAAAAACACTGTTTAAAAAATAAGTGTTTTCTAACGTTGTGGTTTAATTAAGAATATTGAACACATGCTATCTTTGAAATTTTACTTAAATTACAGAAGTTTTGATCGATTTGTCAAAATATTGTAGGTTCCGGTTTTTTGAGACACAGGCTGTCGAGATGCCACAGTTGTTATGGAAACCACACAGCTGGTTCTATGCCAATTTAAAAACTTCTTAACTCAGTGAATTGAGAATTGAATAATGTGTCTCTCTGCCAAAAATAATTATGGTAGTGAATGTTGTGAATCGTAGTGGTTCGGTTTTTTTTATACGGTGTATATACAGAATAATTTATTTATGATTAAAACACAGCAATCCAGTCAACATTCAGTCATTTTCTGCAGATTTTGGTTGACAACTTCTAACACTGAATAGTCAATACTGAGATTCGCATAGGTCTGCTCAGTGCAGTCGGGGGGGGGGGGGGGGGGGGGGGGGTTGCTGAAGATACGGCTCGATTAGATGCGGTGTATTATGCAACTGCACTGTTTTTGTCACGCTCAGCTATAGTACAGCGCGACAGTGACGTGTCCGTCTATCTGTCTGAGTCTGTCACACTGTCACGCTTGTACCGAGTTAAAACTAACAAGTCTTCTGGTGTATCAACATAATAACGTTGGATACACACACCAGAAAACTGGTGTTGTGAGGACATTAATGGACAGAAAGATATGCATTAAAAACTAGCAGCTATCCAAAGTGGATTTCCGACACAGCGAAGCACGACCAGTATAAGAAAAGGAAAAAGACTAAAGACACAGAAATTATTTTTTTGTGTATAACTAAGTCAACAGAGAGGAAAGAAATTATTTTCTTTGTGTATAAGTAAGTCAACATACAGGAATAAAGGATTAGCAGTGATACCACCATATGTTGAATGGTTATGATACGACTGAGAGGATATTCCGTAAATATGGAATAAGCAACGGCTATGAAGCCCTATCAGACACTGAGACAGCTGCTGGTCCACCCGAAAGACCAACGCACAGTAGAGCAAACGGGAGAATATGTGTACACTGTACATGATTCCATGCTACAACTGTGCACTGGGTTACTGGTCGTTCTAGGTCACTAAAAATGGCGCCGTTTAATAGATCACATACGACTTACTACTGTTATGCCATTATAAGTATAGTTCTATCTTGTACCATTTTCGAGTAATTTTATGTCATAAAGTTTGGCAAACTTTATGACATAAAATTACTCGAAAATGGTACAAGATAGAACTAGTTTGGTGCGAAAAAAACTACAATGGTGTGGCTACACGCTACCAGACGGTGATAGAGTAGGCCTATGTGTAGCCATGTCGACACAGTACCAGCATGTGACAGATGGACATCTTGCGACAGCATAGTTCGTGCTATGCATACCATCACGCGGTAAATGAAGCAGCATTTACTTTCTAAGTGTAGTATGTTACTACTTAAGTAACAATAATCTGCTTGTTGTAGTCCTCATTCCCATCAAAGATGGTTTTTACTGTTTGGAAAGCAACTCGTATGTTTTCAATTCTTTCAAATGCACTTAGCATTTTGACAATTTAGAGAGTATGCAGATGGCTGTACAAATTACAATCTGTAGTTACTGCCAGGTTAAGATGTGTTCTACAGCGACCGCAAAGTCTGTGCAGACTGCAGTTGGTGGACGTGGAATAGAATCCTCATCACCTCGGCGATATTTACCTACAACAGTGTACCACAATAAACTGACCGTTGGCGATTAGTTGATTTATTTGTCATTGTCAATGACTAAATGCTGACCATTAATTTATGTCTACTGGAAATGACAACAACTTTCTAACAGTAACTTCTCATAAACTGACAACTCCAAAATTGTTAATTTCGACTGCAGGCTAAAATAGTTTAATGAAACCGATCTCTGTCTCATGTCAGTCGTGTGTAAAAGTGCAAAAATGGCACAATAATGCCAGATATACTGCAACTTACCACTTCTGGGCAGCATTGGTTTTGCTTACACAATCCCAACCACGTTTTACACTGGCTGTTACCCGATCTCGATGCAACAGGACACTCACTAGACACTGACGTCACGACAGAGTTTTACGTCCACGGACTGGAAGCTTGCAGATTAATAACTTCAGCTATACAAGGACTCGTATTAACACTCACTCTATTAACTATAATGTCTCTCTCGTTTACATATAACTTTTTTGTATTTTATCATCTCGTTACGCATGTTTGTTTTGTTTCTTTTGTGCTTACGTGCGTTTTGTCATCTTTTTAATAAACATAATTAATAAACAAATTGGATTAGACATCACTCTTCCGACTCGTTCTTAGTACGACCAAGTCACAATTACTCGATGAATGCAGCGACGACCGTGAAGGAATGTCAGAGGCGGGCGTCAAGTCAACAGGCTGGCAATGTAATCGGGAGCGTGCCCGACAAACATCTTGTGCAGGCACAGCTTGTACTGTATTCTCTCTGTGATCGGCAACCAATGCAACTCCTGCAGGGCAGGAGTGAAACGGTCGCGGAGCTAAGTCTTGAACAGTACAGTACGTCCTGCTGCATGCAAGATTCTCTGTAGAGGGGCTAGTGTCGTCGCCGGCAAACCCGCAGGAACAGCGCTGCAGTGGTCAAGGCGCGACAGCACCAAAGCTGCAACCAGCTTGGCAGTGACGTCGCGGTCGAGTTGACGACGGACTGAGCGTATGCGGCGCAGATGAAAGAAGCACGTCTGTGACACACGCGAGACGTGCTGACGCATTGACAGCTCAGCGTCAAACAAGACGCCCAGATCACGGACGACTGACGACAGCTTGATGATGTTCTGACTTATGGTGATGGCTGAACTGACGGACGAGAGCTGATGGAGCTGTGATGGTGGACCGAACCAAAGCACTTTGGTGTTGTCAGCGTTTAGTTGCAATCTCTTGGCAGCGCATCAGTCGCTAACGTCGGAAACACACTGTTCAATTCTTGAAGCCATCACATGAACGTCATTAGCGCATTAGAGGCACTGCGGGATGCGCTATACAAATACACGACTACTACTACTACTACTACGTCGCCTGAGCGTCCACTGCAGTAGTGTTGCATGTCGTCAGCAAACAGATGATGTCAAAGCCCATGAGAGGCGAAGATGTCAGAGACGTCCTCAGCATATTCCATGAATATTCTGGGACCAAGTACTGATCCCTGTAGTACACCGTACTGCAACGTCATTATAAAGATGTAGTTGTGCCCACCTACACGGTGTTTCAAAAAAGTAGCCACTAGCCACCCAAAACTTTTTGGAATATTTTCACTTTGGTTAAGTCTTTTTGCGCGAAATTTTGCAGCTATGTTGGCAATTCATATCCACATATATCTACTAGTTTTTTATAGATTTATCCTGATATTTCATCAAATGGCGTTAATTTTTCCATGAGTACCCATCGTTTTCACCCTGTCCAGTTTTTGAGTGGGCCTATTCACCGACAAAATGAAAATGCAGCATTTCAGAAATAAGGTAATTTTTTCGTCACCGCGTGTCTTAGTGTCCGATAATTGTAAACAAGAAGCTCAGCTGTCGCAGAGACCGAGCGACGCTTCATGTCATTGAATATTTTGCTACATCACTCAAGATCATTCAAAATGAGTAATGACACTGTTGAGTAGGGCATGTTAAGTCCCTATTAGTATTCCATTGAAATATGTCTGTATGTCGTAGCGTTTCTGAGATATTCAGGGAATCGGGGTTTAAAGAATGGCGACCATAAAACTGGGGGTATGGGTCGTTCAAAGTCATTGAAAGTGGCGCCGTTCGATAGATTATATACGACTTTCTATTGGTTGGCCATTGTAAGTATAGCTCTATGTTGTACCATTTTCGAGTTAATTGACGCTGAATAATCGTGACCTTGAAATCTCGGTTATAGGTCACTGAAGGACATTTAAACTGGTACCATTCGAAAGCTCTGGTGTGATTTCCTATTTGCCTTCCATCCATAGTAACTGTGTAAAGTAAAGTAAACGTGGATTTGTATAGCGCATTACGCGTAATTGGTTCTAATGCGCTACCACTTCCCGTAAGTAGGCGCTGATCTCCGCTAGCCAGCACATTCAGCCACGCAATCAGCGAACACTGTGAGACCATGGATACGGGCTGGTGTATCACGCAATATGCCTGTTTACCTCCCCAGCTTTCACTGGGTACTCATACCAGCCTGCCACACAGTTATTTGACGCTGTCAGGCTGAGTAGGCCTGGGTGCCTGGTTCCACGCAGGGGTGGTTTACCCATCCAAAGATAGTCACCTACCTGGGCACTAACCAGGCCTAGCGTAGCTTAACTACGTTTATCAACTGGAACGTGTTACCGCTATGCTAAACCGGCAACTATGACAGTATCTTTAACCGTTTATGATATAGTCAGCATCAAAGAATAGCGTGACCTTGAAAACTGGTTTATGGGTTGTTCAAGGTCATTGAAAATGGCGCCGTTCGATAGACCATATAAGACTTTCTGTTGGTCCGCCATTGTAAATATAGCTCTATCTTATACCGTTTTTGAGTTATTTGATGTTGAATAATATCATGACCTTGAAATCTGGGTTAGAGGTCACTCAATTAAGATCATTCAAACTGGTACCATTTGAAAGCTTGGGTGCAGTTTCCTATTCGTCTTCCATAGCAACTATGGTTCTATCTTGCATGATTTCCGAGATAAAGCGAGATATTGGTCGAAAATCGTCACTTTTCATACCCCCTTGAATTTGATGCCCCCATTAGGGGGAGTCAAATTCAGTGCAGTCGACTTGACTGCAGACTTTCTTAACAGTGCTCAACTGCCACCCTTTGTCAGGGTAACTGGAAATGATGGCTTTCACACCAAGTCCTTGCTCACGAAGCGTCTGCATCCGTTGTTTGTCGGTGTCAGACAATTTGTCCCTCCTAAGAGAAAATGCAAGAAAAATTTGAATATAGGTGCACAACTAGAAACCTTCCTCTATGCGATAGTACCATAATTGTTTTGAAAATTATACCGCTTAAAAGCGTTTCCTTTATCATAAAGTTTGCAGTTCGAAAGAAAGAAAACAATAAACAAGAAACAGACAAAAACATCACACTTTTTCGTCTCCAGCCGGCGCAACCCACGATCCCCACCATACTTGCCATAGTGATAGAGGAGGTCAGTGTCATTTTTGCACCCCTAACGTTTTTGATATGATTAGTAGCTTCGCCGCTATGGGCGACTGAAAGCATAAAGTTTGTGGGAAATGCCCCCACCTTGGGAAAATGCTTGTAACTTGGTTGTTTGTTCCCCGAAAGCGACCAAATAAAAAACTTAAAAGCTACCTACAGACATGTACATTGTACAAACGTTGAGAATTTAATAAAAATTGTGCAAATAAGTCGCCCTGAGGAACGAATTTGTATAAGCCTTCCTCTATGCAATGGCACCATAACTGCTTTGAAAATTACACCGCTTCATTGCATTTCTGTTATCACAAACTTCTTAATTCCAAAGCGTGACAAAGAAACAAAGAAATAAACATCACATTTTTCGTCTACAGCCGGCGCACGACCCACGATCTCCACCATACTTGGCATGGTGATAGAGGAGGTCTGTGCCATTTTTTGCAGCCCCTAACTTTTTCCGATCTGATCGGTAGTTCTGTTGCTAGGAGCTATTGAAATTTGTGGGAAAATACCCCCAACATGTAAAAATGTTTATAACTTGGGTTATTTGTCCCCCGAAAGAGACCAAATTAAAAACTTAAAAGCTACCTACAGACGCATACAAATGCTAAGCATTTCATACAAATGGTGCAAATGCGTCGCCCCTGATGGGCAAATTTATGCCCAAAATTCCAAATTTTGACAGTTTTCGGGGCTGTATTCCCACATTTCTCCCCTTGCCAAATTTCACGTTTATCAGGGCAACGTGTCGCCCCTGCAGGGGCAAAAACCCATTTTTGGAGTACTGAGTAAACACAATAACGGCGTGGCTGCGCTGCACGCAGGTCTACCGGTAACAATATCAACCAAATTGTTCCTGATATGTACAAGGTAAGTACAGAGCTTCTTTGCTGTCAAAAATCTCATGCTTGGTTTTCTACCAGTTGACTTTGAGACAAAGTGCTGTTGACTCTGTGTTAAGAACCTAGAGTGCAAGGACTGCATGTCCCACGGCACCAACTATGGCAACCATGGCAATGTCTAGGTTTAGGAACAGAAATCTGGTTGATTTATGAATTATGACTGACTACACAGGTCTCAAAGATGTGTATCAATCAGAAATATTTAACGTGTCCAGAATAACAAATGTTATTGCGAGGTCCACGGTGTATATATCGTACATGACAATACACCTTATCAATTTCAGAGATTCAATGGATAACAATTAGAGAGCAAAGTGTTCAGCGGACCTGACTGACTGCATGTACGTCAGACTGAATCAGCAGTTGGACAACCATGTCTGACTCATCATAAAGTCTATAATAGTAACATTATTAAAGAACTATGTAGTGACTGTCTGTCTAGTTAAACATCTAGACGTTCTGAAAGAATGCAATTTTTACACGGCATGTTTTAACTACACCCTGTAACAGTTACTTAAATATACTAACCAGTTTGAACAAGTATAGCCATTAGCCCAGCATCCATCGCTCCCTGTACATCATCTCGAACATCCTACATGCAGCAAATACAATACAATTACCTACACATCAGTCCAAGTACTACTGCCTTTCTAAACCAAAACCAACAGCCAATGTTCATCCATCACAAACTATATGGACGGTATTATCACTTACTGCAAAATTTTGGTGCCACTCATCCATTCAACCAATCTCTTTAGTTGAATCAGTAACATTACATAGACAACTTATTATTCGTAATCAAGATATGACCGTGACCATAAATTATGAAAGAATATTAGAGGCCTATCAGCCTAAATAGTTCTGCTGCTGCTGTTCCAGATAGACTAAGTCCAAATTTGAAATTTAAAAAAAAAATCGCCAAAAATTTTAAAATTAAAAAAAAGCTTTGCAACACACAGACAGAGACTGTCAGAGAGACAGACAGACAGACTGAATCACCTATATTACAAGCTCTGCCAGCAGCACAGCTAATAAAATATCCAAGGACAAACCAGCCACTCATTTACTCAGTGTTGTATATGACCAGCTGTCCACAATGACTGGTCCAGGCTTGCAAATTCACCTGCACTGATGAATAAGCCAGTATCTGGTAACTTGCTCTAACTTCTGCAGCCATCTTCTACATAACCGCTATTATCAGCATGCTCATAATGACATTAAGTTGATACATTCATCATATGTGTACACATACATCGCCAATCATTACAGCTCTCTCTGGTGCAACTTCAACAAGCTTTAGAGCTTCATGGAAGAAAGCCGTTTCTGGTTTTCCAATAACTGTGGCATTAGTTCCAGTGGCATATTCCAGGGCAGTCACAAACGCACCTGTGAACACAGCACATCAGTGTCAATGCACCAATGCACAGACCACAACAACCAAGATGTAATGCAGCAGTTGTAATGATCACTGGCTAGCAGGTCATACACATATCACCTTAGCATGTCAATGTTTCTGCTTGTCGCACTCACCGTGGTCATTTTCACGACAGTGATTTACCGGGTTATTTACCTGGTGTGGCCACACCAGTCTTGTTGAAGTACTTGTGCAGCCATAGGGTTAGTCGGACATCAGTCCTCGAAGAAACCCATCCAAGATTGTTTCAGTCGCTGCAGACCATT
>Ga0209149_1000655_pt1 | contig 15127 bp, 5 predicted proteins | sample WorMetTyACAVOLI2_FD_187423 | JGI IMG/M metagenome (GOLD analysis project Ga0209149, IMG submission 187423) | Marine gutless worms symbiont microbial communities from Max Planck institute for Marine Microbiology, Germany - Olavius algarvensis... ... | reverse complement strand
CGTGTGAACAGAGCCATTGATGACCGGCCAGGCATACAGCAGGAGGCCATCTGTTATCAGTGGTTCAAGCAGCGACTAATACTGAGCGTCTCTAAACCCAGTATTAGCCAACGGTCACATATTAAAGAGGACACCGTCGAACCCTCTGTGCCTGCCCGAGAATTTAATCTCAAAGCATACGCCGCTATAACCTGACACAATGATCGGGCCAGCCCTTGCCTCGAACCCGGACTCGCCGATCACCGTAACCAGGCAGCGCGTACCGTGACGCTACCGACAGCGCCACCGAGGCAGGGTTAATACTCGTAAAAAGGTTTTAGTGTAAATTTGAGTAAATTATCTAATAATAAGTTTTTAGTGTTCTGTGGGTTTCGTGAAGCCTGTTGGTGTAGGCTACTGCACTGACGAACAATTGAATTCTTTGCTGTTAACGTACCGCTGTGTAGGAGAAACAAGTAAATGTATACTAAACAAGCTCGTGCCGCCCTAGTGGCCCATGCGATAAGTCTCCGCCGCCATCACTATGTCGGGCACTGGGTTCTGGCCGCTCACGGCTGGCGCGACCAGTGCCCGACAAGTACGCGTTTCGGGTGACAGACAAACAAACGAACAGGCAAACAGAGGGACATCGCCATCGCGCAAATCCCGCGCTTTTGTAATGTGGTTTAACCCTTTAGAGTCCACGGGCAATTATAGTGCCACATCAAATAATATGAAATTGGTACACTGGCCGGTGGTGATGGGTGTGCTGTCACATTCGGTACAGCGTGGAGGGGACTGGGCACCAGTGGGCAGCCCAGGCCCCTTCTCGCTGTACCAAATGTAACAGCCCACCCATCAACGGCCAGTGTACCAATCACCGTATTGCTGCATAATGGTCCGTTGCTGTGCAGGGTATTAAAGGGTTCATAAGTTGATGAGTGGGATAAGTGAGTTCTGTGAATCGTGCTAAAAGACCGACAGAGAAGAAACACTAAGACGCCGGTGTGTCGGGTGTGGTGCAGGCGTGCTGAAGGAGTTCCTCCGCGAGCTGCCCGAGCCGCTGTGCTCCGACTCCCTATATCAGATGCTGATGGACGCTCTCAACGTTCAGATATCCGGCGACGTCGACGGCAACGCGCGGCTGATGCTCGGCGTACTCGACTGCCTGCCTGCCGTCAACCAGGTTGTACACCGTGTCTAAAAAACCGGACCGCTACGAATAATATGACATAACTTCACCAATTCACAACATTTACTAATTATTTTGGGTAGAGAGAGACCTTATTCAATTCTCAGTTGATGTTATAATAAGTTTTTAAATTGGTTCAGAACCAGCTGCGTGGTTGCCATAGCAACAGTAGTGACTTGACGCACCCGAACAGCGAATTTATGGGCTGACTTCGAACAACGTGTTATGAACAGGGCAATAAAAGAGCGGGAAAACAATTGTGGGACTATGTCGAGGCAGAAAGACTGCTCTTCGAACACTTGTTGTAACTTTTGACATCGCACATTGTTCCGACAGAAACACTGTGTAAAAGATTTAAATTTTCAGTTCATAAGACAGCATCTACTGTGAATTACGCGTCCTTGAGGATTGCTATGGTAACCGCTTCAGCTGGTACACTGCTGTAAAAACAACTGTCTTCTAATATTGAGGTTTAATTAAGAATACTGAACACCGATTTTCTGTGAAATGTGAAATTTTAATTTTATTTAAATTACGAGTAGGTTATACCATAGTCTGGAGTGGTATACACGAGCGTATACCACGAGAGACTATGGTATAGTACGTGCAAATCTGAGCCAGTTACAGCGATGTAAGATGTATCGTACATTTATTAACATTCAGCAGCCAATCAGTGCAGTTGTTGCTGCAACCGTTGCTGCAACAGCTGCGGCGAAGATCGCGCCGTGTATTCAGGGTGCTACTCTGCGGCCAACCCGACAGCTTGGCGTTATTTTTGGTTGTCAATTAGACTTTGTATTTTCGACGTGTGTACGTTACAGTGAGATTGTGAAATTAGTGCTTTCGTGAATTGTCGGGTTAGGGTTAGGGTTAGTTATTTCGTGTAATTAATTACTAATTACACGAAATTACTAGGGATTTCACGAAGTCACTGAGAACACAATATCACTATAGCATATACAGTAGACTGTCGCTGGTAACTGTCATTGCACGCGCATTTCTCCGCCGTATGACTTACTACACAGTCGCCGTACAAAAACGGCGTACATGTAGGTTACGAATCATGTAGATTCTTGTTAAGGCACCGCTCGTGACAGCGAGAGCGCGTTTACACATTGGTTTTGTCCGTCTGTTCGCCTATCTGTCTGTCGCCAACAAAATACTCGATTTTCTCAAAAAAGTAAGCAATTTAGAGCTATGGTCTGTGTTGACGACCTGTAGGAAGTCCCACATTTCAAGGTCACGATAATATTCAACGTCAAATAACTCAACTAATAGTAAGTCGTGTATGATCTATTCAGTGGTTCCGTTTTCACTGTCCTTGAGTGACCCTTAACCTAGATTTCAAAGTCACGGGGTTACTACTAATACCCTCGACGTATTGTGTGCGCAGCTGACGCGCGATCCGTTTGCGATAGCTAAGTTCTTGTTAGGATAAACACGAAGAAACGATTTGTGATGAGTCACTGGTCATTGCACAGGTAAGTTTGATGATCAGCATGAGCAGCAGCAGCAGCAGCGGCGCAGGGCACTACAGGTATGAGACATCACTGACTCATGCTGAACGGCTAGGGCCAATATACTCGGTGCGGCGTCACGTCGTCTTATCGCCGATGTTGCCTCGTCAACCGCATTATTAGTCGCCTTCCATGGCTGCTTATTCACGTCCAGCCTTTTGCAAATACTGATTCTGCTTTGTCGTGGACAGTTACACTGGCAGTAGTTTTTTTTTACCAGATTTTAGTGACAAGTTTTGGTCATTATGTATTTACCGGATATTTATACATTATTTAGGTCGGACATTTATGCTCTATAAAGAACAGTACGATATTTAGCACTCTTTCTTTTGATAGTCGTGTTGTCGTATTTGGTACTGTGAAGAAGGAACTGGCGGCGTTGCGCATCCCTGTAGTTCCCTCCTGGTAGGCGTAGTACCAGACTGCACGAGATCCGTGTACAGGTTTTATGCTTTTATGCAGCTTAATAAATACCATTACTGCTTGCATTTATCTAATGACTACAAGTTCAAACGCCCTAGCTGACTTGACTGAGGCAGGAACTGGATCGTTCTAAAGTCCGGTACACACTGGCGACAAAGTTGAATTCAACACGGTCGACTTTGTTGAAAGTCGACAAAGTCGACCGAATTGGCGACAATGTCGACCGCGACAAGCTGTCGAATTCAAGTTGTTGCCGATTTGTCGCCAAAACCGGCAACGAAGTCGACCGTATCGGCAACAAAGTTGACCGTATCGGCAACAGTCGACTTTGTCGCCAGTGTGTACCGGGCTTAAGTTAGCTAGAAAGCGGAATTGTCGACAGACATCGGCCGCATCGGTTGCTGCAGCTGCTGGAGCCTGGATGTAGCGTTGCTATGCCAACTGATGGCCGAACCTGACGCACATCCGACTGTAATGGATTCGCGCTTGGCAACGCGAAGCACGCACGAACACTGGCCGATATACGGACAGACAGACAGGCAGAAAGACGGCGGCGGCGGCGACAGCAGCGAGACGGCATCGCTCGAAAGAAGCGACGGAGATAACGCTGTGATTGCGGACCGGCTTCGATCTGCCCCGTCGCCGAGGAATGCCGTGGCATTACGGCGACGTCGGTGTCACAATATTGCGTTGTCGCTGTCGCTGCGCCGTGACGTGACCTGTCAGCGACATGTCGTGACTTATGCTGCACGTTACTGCCGTTTTACATCTGCTTTTCTCATGTCTCTCTCAACTGTTGTGGCAGTCTGTCGATCTGTTTCATTCGTATATCGTGCAGAACAACCAAACAACTTCAGAATGTTTAGATGTTGTTACAGCTCCTGCTTTATTACAAATGTGGCAGGACTAACTTGAAGACAGATTTCTGCTTTGTTTATTAATTTCACGATTCATTTTCCGTTAGATGTATACAGCAACTACTGATTTCGACGTGTTTCAGAGCAGAGACAATTTCGATCTTTGTAAGCTACTCAAACAACATAATGCTATAGTCCTCTGACACTAATGCTGACGAATCAGCTTATAGACACAATATAACCAGCAACAGATTAAATGACTACACTTTGGGCCAGGATGGAGGCTGGAGCAGGGACAAGGGAGCAGAATACGACAGCATCGTTGCATCGACGTCAATCAGTGTTGCCGTGATGTCAAACAGGTGCTGACGCCTAGCGAGCGAATACATTCACAAATTTCACTGCACAGAGTACGACTTGTGGGATCGCGGAAGCAGTTTCACGTTAATTTGAAGATTTCATTTACAAAGTTCAAAAACAAAGAATTTTACAGCATTTTTTTCATTCATAAAACTGTCATACGATATCTTTCAACAGTCGGCGTAGACACCTTCGTTCATTGTGCCTTTTGCTTGCCATGGCAACGGCCGGTTCACGTCGTGTAGGCACTAGGCACACCATTCTAGTTTTTCCATACCAAACGTTATGACAATATTCCGACGGGAACCCCCTAACGGGGGCGTCGAATACAGGTGGCATAGGCACAAACGCGATTTTGGGCCAATATCTGGCTATTGATCGATGACTGCTGGAGCTAATGCGATCAACAATTAACGGTCGTCCGAGCAGTAGTGTATAACAGTTACGGTGCACGTCTGTTTACGACAGAGACTGCCACGTATCAGTGATTACGCCAAATAGAAGAGAACGAACAGAATTTAATTTACGCAGCGGTAAAAATCTGGAGCGGAAGTACGGCTGATTATAATAGAAGATTGCTGTCGACGTATTGTACTGTTGAAGCTACTATTGACAGACGCGAAGCATCGCACGGTCTCTCTGCGACAGCAGAGCTACCTGTTTAAAAAAAAAACATTTCGCAGCGTATTTGGCACATTTTCACCGTTGTGACTGATTGATAAATATGAAGATGTGCCGCAAAGTAATTTGCATGTTTGTTGTTGCCGACGGCATTGCCGCCTGGCTGGTCTCATTCCGGTTCTTGTCCGACATCCGTTTCCGGTTTCATCGTCGGCGAGACGTCTATTTTGCCGGCGGAACGTGACGCGTGACGACGCCAGGAAGCGATTGATTGATGAGTTGGAACATCACGGTCCATCCAGACGCAGTGTCCACAAGGTGGCCCGAAAATGAGGCGGCCTCGATTAGTTGTTCACAGCGCGTTTGCGGCTTCGGCAAATTTGCGCTGTATGAAATGGACTTACTAGATTAAATTAGATTAGATTAAATCTTAGAAAGCGCAGATTTATTTGTACGATATTTGACACTAACCAAAATAAATTCGTAAATAAACAAGTGTATCGGAGACGATACGAAAAGCCTCCCCGCTCGCCGCCAGGTGCTGCCGCGTAGCGAATGACTTAACATATTTCACAGGCGACAGACGAACAGAAGACAGACGAACAGACAAACAAACAGACAAACAGAAGGACATCGCCATCGCATGAAGCCGTATATTTATATAGCCGTAAAGTCATGGTAAGCGCAGCTTTCTTACAGTCGTTGATGTTACATTACAGTTTTTGACGTTTCTTCGTGTCCAGTTACGGTTGGGCTTATCGTCGTCGACCGTAAACTGGTTGACAGTCGGCGTTTGTGTGTATGGGCCTAGTAGACTAGTGGATCTGCGCGGTGGGTGGTCTCGATGTGTCTGTGAAGTTGTGCGGTGCTGGCTCTGTAATCGCGGGCATTACGCAGTATTTATTAGCCGCGTATTAAACGATACCGTCTCTGCAGGGCGGCGGCGGTGGCGGCACCGTCGCTGGCGGCGCGCCGTGTCTAATAACGAGCCGCGTCTTATCTGTGTATTTCACATGGTCGACCAGCGGTGCCACCGGCCGTCCATCGGCGTCGATTGCGGTCTGTCGCCGACGGCGGCCGCGCCGGCCGCAATTGGACGACGGAGCGTTGGATGACGTAGTGGCCGGGCGCTCTGAAGTTGTTCAGTCACGCAATCTGCCGCTGTAGCCGACGCTAACAAGCTGATATTCTGTTTATCATCTCCGCCGTAGCCGGTTCTACGACCAATTTCTACGGGTGACTGCGGGACACCATTACTAATTCATCTCTCGTTATGCACCTACACGACGATAAACGCATGTTTTACTGTATGAGTAGAATACCGGGTGGCTCGTAAAAACGTCCCCAACTTTGCAACGATGTTGTACTGCTCAACAATAGAATTCAAGCGAAAAGAAATAACTTTTTAAAGAGCAATCGTAGCTGAACAGTATGAGAAATTATGACTTTATTGACTTTTGTTTTAACAGTGAAATACGCGAAAGAGTATTTGGTGTCCGAAACGTACAAAATAACCAGCAAGTTCAACACGTCTGTGCATGAGAATGATGAGATCGAATCGATAGCAGAAAGTGCTGCTAAATCGCGCCTCCATTCTGCTTTCTAACCGCATTCAGTCGTTTTTTTTCATTGTGCAATGGACTTTCAAACTGTCTTAACGGTGATCTCCTTTCACTTGTTTTTGATTGTCTCTTTGAGATCCTGTAGATTTGCAGTCGTCGGCCTTTGTACACCAAATCCTGCAGGATATGCCAAATGCAGTAATCTGAAGGATTAAGATCTGGAGAATATGATGCCCATTCATCAGCAGCTGACGTTTTCTGTCGTAGAAACTGCTGCGTCACTTTTGTGTAGTGTGACAGAGCACTGTGTCTTGCACGAAGACGAAGTCATTGCCAGGATAAAGTCGACGACATTCAGACAGTAAAGGAAGTCTTCAACAGATCATTGTAACAGTTCTGGTCAACTTTTGTTTTCTGTGGATCAATGAAAAAGATATGTTTTCCATTCCAAGAAACTCCGATGCTTGACATCATCTTTTTCGAGAATTAGAATCTCAAATGCTACAGCCACTCTGACACCAACAGTAATGATAAATTGATTATACAAGTGTGCCTATCCAGTATTTCTCAATGACGTCTTGGGTGACGTCATTGGCATGACAAGTAAGCAAAGTGCAGACAGTGTCCAATAACCCTAGGCTTACTGCTAGGCTTACTGTATGAGTCTTTTCTAAGGCAGAAAATTGGTGAAGTTTTTATGAGCCACCCGGTAGAATTGAAACTGCAGTGTTGGTTTAACCCTTTAATGAGCATATTAAAACCGCAGATCAACGGATCATTATACAGCAATACAGTGATTGGTACACTGGCCGTTGATGGGTGGGCTGTTACATTTGGTACAGCGAGGGGGGGGGCTGGGTTGACTACGGACCCGCCCTGGCCCCTCCTCGCTAAATCAATTAGACACAAAAGGTTTATGTTTGCTCATAAGCCAATCAACACGTAGTCAGTAGGTAGTTGATAGGAGCATACATGTGAGCGCGGAAAGACAAGAAACTCAGCTGTCACTCGGTCGCGCATGCATCATACAAAACACAGGAACAGAATACGTTCAGCGAACTTATGCTATTTTAACGAAATATTGGATGTAAAAATCTGATTATCAGTCTGCCATTGTAACTATAGCTCTGTCTTGTACAATTTTCGAGATATTTGACATTTGACCGACCTATAAATTCAGGTTATGAGTCACTTGCTTTATGAATTTATGCACGATCTGCACATTGCTTAATTCTAGAGACTGCGCCTGTATTTCTACCGTTGATAGCATGGGTCTATCGTCATTCGCTTATATACAGCGAGTTACAGAAAAAGCTACATGGCGTAAGATGGAGCGTTGGGGTTGTTCAAGATGATTCAAGGTCATCGAAATTGGTACCAATCGAAAGCTGGTATGCGGTTTGAAGTTCTTGCAAGGGGTGTTCCCTTGTGATCTGGAGTTGGAAATTTGGCTTTCAGAAACTCGAATCCCTGGGATACCCGACGGCGAAAACCGCATGACATTGCGGCTATTAATTTTTGCCGCGCGATGCTATGCCATCGCGCTGTGTCTGTCAATCTGTCCGTCCGTCCGTCTCTCTGTCACGTTCATGTATTCTGTCGTACTGAGTAGGTATATCCTCAAACTTTTTTCACCGTCTTTTAGCCACACCATTCTAGTTTTTCCACTGTCAAACCTAATGGCAATATTCCGACCGGGACCACCATAACGGAGGCGCCGAATGCAGGTGGGGGAGGCGAAAGTCGCGATTCTCAACAAATATCTGGCCATCGGATCGCTGACTGTTGCAGTGCGATCAACGATTGATGGTCACCCATGCAGTAGTGTATAATAGTTACAGTGCACGCCTTTTTACGGCACAGAAAGCCACGCATCAATGAATACGCCGAAAGGAAGAGAACAGAACAGAGTTTAATTGCACGCAGCGGTAAAGCTGAAGCCGAAGTAACCATAGAAAACTGCGCTAGACTTATTGTACTGTTGAAGCTAACTACGGACAAACACGAAGCATCGCGCGGTCTCTCTGCCGCAGCAGTGCTTCTTGTGAGTCCACACCAGCGTGTGACAGACAGACGGACGGACAGACAGACGGGACACGCCGCCTATAGCTAAGTCGCGCATATGCTTAGCAGATGCGCGACAAAAATCGCAGAATAATAATGCATGGGACACATGTGTGACATAAACGCCTTTAATGGACGTCGTTGCAGTAAAGTAGGTGAGTGACTGTGTCGACGACATCTAGCGGACAGCAGGAATAAGCTGAAGACGACGGTCAGTGCATGATTGCTGTGTTGATGTCCTTCTGTCGACGAGCGCTAACATGCCGCAGATTGACGACAGAACGACGTCGTTAGCACTACTCGTAGACAAGCAGTGAACCGTCGCTCAGTCGCTCGTAATCGCCGAGTACTCCGCCGCCTGCAAGGACCGGACCGGCCAGGCCCGGCCCGGACCGAGATGGGATGAGACGGGACGGGTCTTCATGCATCACGTCGTCGGACCGGCGCGCTGCGCCGGTCTGCCCGGTCGTCGTAAGTCCGCCGAGGCGAATAAATCGCCGGTCGGTTTACAGCGGCGTCTCGTGTACGGCGTCTGACTGACGAGACGCCCGCGCGACGACGCTACGACGTCTTCGACGTTAGTTATGTACTGCATCATGTCGTCGACGGCTGCAGCGGCTGACGCGAAATGAAGTCATACAAACGATCGTCATTGAATCGGTCTCGGCTCATATAACGGCACTGCGCCGTACCTTCTCAGTCGGCGCTTATAATATCGTCGTGCACGATGTCCTAGCATCCGTCTAGTCGTCGTCGCTGTATATAAATACGGTGATTGGTACACTGGCCGTTGATGGGTGGGCTGTTGCATTTGGTACAGCGAGGGGGACTGGACGGGGCCGCAGCCCGCCCAGGCCCCTCCTCGTTGTACCAAACGTAGCACCCCACCCATCAACGGCCAGTGTATCAACCACTATTCATACAGCGACGGACAACAAACGTCCGAGATATCTCACATCTAAATTAACCCCCCCCCCGCCACAAAACCGGGGGCTTTACGCGATAGTGCTGGCGGCGGGGGCTTATCGCGTCGACCAATCGGGCCGAACCGACTTGTCACATTAGCTTAGCTGTCATATTTCAACGTCAAGAAGCAGCTTTAACTCGGTTTAACAGTTAAGAAGTCAGAACGCATTGTAATCGTTGCTTAAGTTTGTTTTATTTTTATTTTTTTTATTTCCGTGTTTCTTGAATCAGTTAGACGTACTAAGACAACTACGTAAAAGCTCGGTGACAGGTAATAATTGTTAGTTTAACAAGACGCTCAGCTGTCGTAGAGAGGCCGCGCGATGCTCGCCGTGTCGTTGAAAATGTTGCTGTCATCCGAAATTACAGCGTTGAGTAGTACGGCATGTGAAAATGTATGTATTGTACTGTTTCTTGAGACATTCTGCGTCGAATAATGGCGTGCCCTCGAAATCTGTGTTAAGGGTCTCATTCAAGGTCACAAAAATGGCGAGATTCGATAGATCATGTACGACTTCCTATAAGCCCGCCATTGTAAGTAATAGCACTGCCTTGTACCATTTTCGAGTTATTTGACGTTGAAGAATATCTTGACCTTTTAGTCTAGGTTAGCGTTCACTCGAGGTCATTGGAAATGACATCATTCAGTAGATTGCGTACGAGTTCCTATTCGTCTTCTATTGTAACTGTGACCATATCTTGTGTCGTTTCCGAGATAAAGCGAGATATTGGCCGAAAACCGCGATTTTTGTCATAACCTTTCTGCACTAACAACTCGCTGTCGAAAAACGGTTGCGAATATTTTCGCACTGTTTTTTCTCGCAACCAAGACAGATCGCTCGTTGTGTAAATAGATTCTGCAAAAAAAATTTCTGTTAACTCAACTCACGCTCGTCACAGACAGACAGACAGACAGAAAAGCGATCTTAATGGCGGAGATTTTACTACGTAACGCTCGCTAAAACGGTGAAGATGAAGGCAGTTTGCCGTCGATGTAGTAATGGACGAGAAGCTCGACTCAAGGCCATGAAACGGAGATTAACCCTTTAAAGTGCTAAGGCAATTATAGTGCAGTATCGAATAATATGGAAGTTGGTACACTGGCCGTTGATGGGTGGGCTGTTACATTTGGTACAGCGAGGAGGGTCCTGGGCGAGCTGCGGCCCCTGCGGTCCTCGCCGTACCAACCCACCCATCAACGTCCATTGTACCAATCTCTCTCTCTTCTCTCTTCCGTCAGTCGTTGGCTGACGCTGAGGTTGCCACGAAAGTACGCAATTTCTCTCTGTCTCTAGTTAGGTTTACTGCTTCTCCAATGCTGAGCTCCATCAGTTTAACGTCTTCTTTTATATTATCTACCCATTTCTTTGGTGGTCTTCCTCTCTTCCTTCTTCCTTTAGTATAACAGTACACTGCCCTCGATGGCAGCCTTCACTGTATTACTGTATAATGGTCCGGTGCTCTGAGGTTTTAATGTTCCCATTAAAGGGTTAGCGTATATAGCTGTGCGAGGGCGATGCCCGACTAGGTCTCACGTTTTGCCGTAGGTGAAGGGCATCAAGGGCATTCGCTATTCTCGTCTATCGCTGTGTTACAGACCAACCTCACACGACGCCAGTCGTCCAACAGTACCCTTGATCACAGGTACCGTCGCCCAGGCCCCTCGTTTTCCGTGTCTGTACGTGTTAACCCTTGGCACATTGAAACAGCAGAGCAACGGACCATTATACAGAAAGACGGTGATAGGTACACTGATTTTTGATAGGTGGGCTGTTACATTTGTTACAGCGAGGAGGGGTCTGGGCGGGCTGCGGCCCCGCCCAGGCCCCTCCTCGCTGTACCGAATGTAACAACCCACCCATCAACGGCCAGTGCACCAACTTCATATTATTCGATGTGGCAATATAATTACAAATGCCATTAAAGGGTTAACGCGTGTCGCGAAGAAGTTGATCGATTCCAGCAGCAATGATGTCTCGTCGCAGCAGTTTCGCAACGTCGTCGTACGTTACGACTACGAGGCCACCAGATTAAAGCAAGCCTCACACTGGCACGACAAGTAGTTTACGCCATGGCACGCAGTTCGGCGTGCCAGTGAGGAAAGAACTCGTGACAGTGTGCGCAGGGATGCGTGGCGATGCGAGTCAGGTGAAGTAGTGCGTGCCATGTCGTGACGAAAGTTTTGAAATGTTCAAAAAAATATTTTTAAGGTGTCACGACTTGTCACGACGAAATTGTTAAGTGCACGTGCGTGACATTCGGTGTCACACATCTCGTGAACGGTTCGTAACTTATGCGCGACAGATGGCACGACATGGCATATCGAGCAAACCATGCGCCACATTGCCGTCTTGCCACTAAGTGCCACTAAGATGGCACGACTTGGCACGCCGTATTGCGGGGCATTACGGGAACGAAATTTGTGCCAGTGTGAGGCGTGCTTAAGTTGTTAGCTATAGCCGTCGCAGCGTGAGATGAGAGGAAGAGTGGACACAGGATACGACGTCGTTCATATTCGTGCGTCGTTACTATCGATGACTGTCCAGCCGTGGACTCTTGTATTACAGGAGTCTATGGCTCAGGCTCAGTACATACGTAGCAAATCAAACCACTGACCTAATGGCTCCAATAGTCTTGCAATTTCGGCGCTAACTGCACATTTCAACGATTAATCCGTTAGAGTCCAGAGGCAGTTGTAGTGCCACACCAAATAATATGAAGTTGGTACACTGGCCGTTGATGGGTGGGCTGTTACATCTGATACAGCGAGGAGGGGATTGGGCGGGGCCCCAGCCCGCCCAGTCCCCTCCTCTCTGTACCAAATCTAACAGCCCACCCATCAACAGCCACCGTACGAATAACCATATTGCTGTGTAATAGTCCGTTGCTGTGCAGTTTTAATGTGGGTATTAAAGGGTTAAGCATTAGAAACTTTATGTTATTCACAAAAGGCTGTGTATCTTCGACTCCCGCTTTTGTCTATAGCGAAATCCCACAAATAATAATAACAGAACAGTCGAGATATGGCTGTGATCATGCCGTTTAATTCACCAGGTGGCAGCACCCTGCAACTGGGCGCGAGGTGAGATTTGCTTTGCCTGGCGCTACTAGTGTCTACCATACACTGTATCCACAAAAAAACAGACAATTTTTAGCATAATTATTTTTATTTAGGACTGGTGAATTTTTTATATATAAAATTTGTAGTTCCTGCGTCTACTCAGGACACAACTGTAGTTGCATTACCAACGAAGCCCCTATACCGGAGACGTTTCAGTTTAATGACGTCTCGCAGAACTGAAACAAAGTCGAATGGAGAAAGCTGGACCATACGAGTGTTGTTGCAGCCATTAGTTGCATGGTGGCATCGCATCGCCGTCTTTCTGCTTGTGTCAGGGCTCGTGATGGACGTTTGAACACTGAACACATTCTGTGGTGTTTTTCTGTTCACTGAGTTAAGTTAATGCTGAAATTTTTTTGAGTTTGAAGTTTTACTGTTCGACTCCCAAATGTAACTTGTCTGAAACTTTTTACCAGGTATGGGCATTACGCAGGTGAGGTGGAAGACATAATCAGAAGCAGACTCGCAGTACTGTTGTCTCAGTTCGTTGGAGCGTTCAGTTGCGGTTTGATGACGCTGTGCTAAGAACACGTATTTATTTTTTGAAACAGCTAAAACGTAGCTCTGTGGACCCTGATGATTTATATCATTTTTACACTACTGTCGTCAGACCAGTTCTTGAATATGCATGCCCTGTCTAGCATAGCAGTTTGACAGTCGAGCATAGCAATCGTATTGAGGCAATTCAAAAGCGTGCTTTTAGAATTATTTTTGGCAGCTTTGACTATTTGGATTTCTGCAGTAAGAACGGTCTGTCTACACTGTATGAAAGGCGTGATTTGTTGGCCAGACAGTTTTTTTCAAAGTATATTAAATAAAAATAGTTGTCTCAATTATCTGTTGCCTGAAGAGAGATCTGACCATGTCATTGGTAAACTGCGTCACCCATCCATTTTTAAATTGCCACATGTGCATACTACTCGTTTCATTAATTATGCCCTTGATCATTATATATGATTTTATTTAGCTGTTATTTGTAACCTTTTGTACTTTGTGTTGTGTGTTTGTCTATTTTATTATTTTATTTTTAATCCAGCCTTCGGGCTGCAATTATCTTTAATAAATTGAGTTTGAGAGTTTGAGTTTAGTTGGCTTTGTTTTCGTGGACACACTGTACGTGTAGTACAGCGTCGAATGTCGGTCGTAAATTGAGCTGAGTCGACGATGGCGTGAAATTGTAGGACACGCTGACGTACTTGTTGGATCACTTGAAGCGCGTGGCGGTCCGGTCTGACGTGAACAAGATGACGACGCTCAATCTGGCCGTGTGCTTCGGGCCGGCAGTCGTCTGTCCTTCACCGCACGGCGACGTCGACCTGCAGCCGACCGACAAGCTCGACAAGCACGTCGACCTGCTCAAGTATCTGCTTGACATCTGGCCGGAGACGCGAGGTAAACGACGCTGTGGTTGGCATGTAGCCAGCCGGTAGTTAGGTTTATCGACTCTTACGCATGGTTTACAACCTTACGTAAGACGCAACACAATGCATCGCACCGCTAACGTTTTCAGTTCGATAAAAACGTCGCGAAAAAGAAGTCGGTAACGTAAGAGTTTGCGGCAGCGGAATCCTTGCGGAGTTACAAGTCCGCAAGTGCCGGCGGCGTGCCGGCGGAATTGCGGTGCGGTGCGGTGCCGCGCGTTGTGTCGCGTTACATGATGACGGCGTTACTGGCGGAGACCGTTCGTTCTCGTTATTTGACGAGACGTGCGTATATCATGTCGTGGTCATAACAAACGCCGAAGTGCGACGTCTGTCAGGATGCCAGTTTCAGAACACCTCAAAACATTGTAGACACCGTTTATTCGGTCATTCAGCAACGTCGTTTTACCGAACGATCACGGAGGTCTTCTTGGGAAGACATTCCTGGCTGGAAATTGAGGCCGACTTACGGCATCGCAGCCGGTTTGGCTTAGCCGTAACACGCTGGTCTCTATCAACGTAGTTACTCTACAACAGGCTGGGTTAGTGCCTGCATGGGTGACCGTCATTGGACGAGTAAAGCACCTCGGCGCAGAACCAGGCATCCAGATCTACTGAGTCTAATCCATGTGGGTAAGCTGAAAGCACATCACGTATCCGCGGTCTGGCAGTGTGAGCTAGTGTCTGGCTGAGGGACTAGTTTAACGGCGATCAGCGCCGACGTACAGGAGGCGGTAGCACACTAGAGGCGTGTTCGCGACGATGGCGTGTTCGCGACGATGCGCTGCACAAATCCACTTTTACTTTACTCAGCATTAGATTATTTTCACTGCGGTGTTGAGTTCTCAGGTTCGTTCAACACTCGAGAGTCTTGTTAAGGCAGCTGCGCTCTAGTCTGGTGCAGATTCTTGATAATAATAATAATAATAATAATAATAAGCACGACAATGTTTATGGTGCTGTCATCATGGCAGAGCCATTGCGAGAGTTCACCCGGTTCATTTGATGAATGTAGAATGGCGCCAAGCGGCCGCCGACCCAAGA
>Ga0209149_1000652_pt1 | contig 15183 bp, 9 predicted proteins | sample WorMetTyACAVOLI2_FD_187423 | JGI IMG/M metagenome (GOLD analysis project Ga0209149, IMG submission 187423) | Marine gutless worms symbiont microbial communities from Max Planck institute for Marine Microbiology, Germany - Olavius algarvensis... ... | reverse complement strand
TGTTTTATATGTGTAACTTTGCTATGGGCCTTACACATTGTTATAAAACAACAGTTTTTTTACATTTATCTCAATAAGCGCCTCTTTTACTAAAGTAAAGTGAGGCGCTTAAAAAGTAGAGAACACAACAAAAACAGTTTAAATATATATAGCACCATGATGTTGATCGACCTGTAAGAACTGCTCATAGCAGCACAAAGGCTCTGTTAATATTCCCCTTCCTCCAGACCAACGTCACACCTCAGATGTCGTCAAGTGGAGGTAAAGGGGTTTAGGCCTACTAATCACTGCAAGACTGTGACACTGGAAACACAGCATTATACAGAGCTGGTATATTCATTCCGCCCCATTTCCAACCTCACCTTCCTGTCTAAAATTATTCAACGTATCGCCACGAAGCAGCTCACCCTCCATGCGGATCAGAACGAGCTGTTCCCGGCCAGACAGTCAGCTTATCGTCGGTTTCACTTTACCGAGTCAGCAGTGCTAGTCGTACACAACGACATCATACGTGCAATCGATGAAGGCCACGTCGTCGCTCTGGCTCTACTTGACCTAAGCTCTGCTTTCGACACCATCGACCACCCAACTCTACTATCGATCCTTCAGTCAAGATTTTCCATCACAGGGCAACCACTAGAATGGTTCCATTCATACCTCACTGGCCGTACACAAGTGTTCACCACTCATTTCGGTCATACCCCTCATGTACCTCTCATCACTGGTGTGCCTCAAGGCTCTAGTCAGTCCAATACCACATTTTCGCCGACGATACTCAGTCCTACAGTTACTGTCGAATTCCTGAAACTCCACTACTAGTAGCTTGACTGTCGTCCTGTATCGACTACCTCGCCATGTCCTACGCTTCATTACGGTTACAACTCAACCAATCAAAGACCGAGTTTATCTGGTTCGGCTCACGCACCAATCTGCTAAAAATACCATCCAGCTCCCGATTACTCCAGATCTGTGACTCCGTAGTTGACTGTTCCGAAGTCGTTCGCGACCTCTGTGTATTGTTTGACAGCGAGATGTCCATGAATCACCACGTCAGCAAAACTGCAAGCGCATGTTTTTACCAAATTCGTAGACTACGCCCGATTCGTCACCTTGTCAGCAGAGAAGTCTTGACGCAACTGGTGACATCGCTTGTGCTCAGTCGTCTGGACTATTGTAACGCCGTTCTTGCCAGCCTTCCCACATCAATGTTAGCAGCACTTCAACATGCACAGAACGCGACCATCTGACTTGCGCTCGGGCTTGATCGGAGGTCACACATCACTACAACGCTCCAGAAGCTACACTGGCTGCCGGTCAAGTACCGTGTCACCTTCAAAATTGCGACTATCATGCATCAGACTTTCCACCGTCGATGCCCGTCGTACCTCTCTGACCTTATTGAGTTATTGTGTTTGCTTCGGCCGACTCGAATGTACGCCAACTTCGCTCCTCCACGACTTGAGCCGCTGCCGTCAAACGAAGCAGGACGCAGTTGGGAAGGCGTGCCTTCTCAGTGGCCGGCCCTGACATATGAAACAGTCTTCCTGCGACCATCCGTACTATCGACTCCCACCGAGCCTTCCGTCGTGCGCTCAAGACACATCTGTTCCGCTTAGCATTTGACAATTATTTTTTACCTTGACATTGTAATGCACAATCGGTCGATTTTAATCTGTATGATTGGGCACTATAACTTCCATGATGTGATGTGATGTGAGGCCTGTCAGAGTGGATTAGCGGTAAGGTATCATTTCTATTTTACCCATGTGCGTTTGTCATTTGGAATTAAAGTATTACTGCATTGTATTGCAATGCCTACAGTTCACACCGTGCTTCAATGATCACTATCACAGACCTGGGTTCAAATCCCTGTCTGGTTGGACAAGCTGTGTCAGGATTATTAAGTGTTCACACTTTGAAAATAATTTCTCAGAAAAACCAGACCGTTCAACATGGTCCTCAATAATATGTGACTGTTTGTGGCACTTAAAGATGGTGGTGTTTCAATGTCCCGTGCCTTTGTTATCTGTTAAAATCAAGGACGACAATATGTAAGTCAGGTGGGCTTGCGTTCTAGTCCAGACTAGGCAGACCAATATAATTAACCCTTTATAGTGCACGGGTAATTATAGTGCCACATCGAATAACATGAAATTGGTACAATGGCCACTGATGAGTGGGCTGTAACATTTGGTACAGTGAGGAGGGGACTGGGTGGGGCCACAGCCAGTCCAGGCCCCTCCTCGCTGTACCAAATGCATCAGCCAACCCATCAACAGCCAGTGTACCAATCACTGTACTGATGTATAATGGTCCCTTGCTCTACGGTTTTAATGTGCCCATTAAATTGCTAAAGAACTAACCTGGCCTGGTGGGGATGCCTGGACACTTGCTTGGGTCAACAAGACTTGTCATATTCTAAGTTGATTTGGGTTAACACCTTCGCCAATGAATCACAGGCTTCTGTGTGGGCGTTCTGAGAGAGCTGCATACCGTCATCTAATAGGAAAAATGTTGAGCCTCACCAAATACCTCATCAATGCCACTCACAACCCTGAGTAGACCCACACCTCTTTTTGCCAAACACACACACACACATTGAATTACAGAAAAAATTAAGCCCGAGCAGAAAGTAAGACAGATGCACAACATCTACTAAGCAGACTTCCCAGCTGCAACGGTATAGTGCAGTTGGCCGAACTCAACATGGTCTCGTGCTGGACTGGCTTTAAGCCAGGCTGATGAAGCAGAAGTAACAAAAATGTGTAGCCAATAACATGTATACAAGCAATGCTGAAATGCAGTGGTTACCGTGGATAGCCATTTGAGGCTATGAAATTCGACGATCTCTTCCCAGCATCGACAACCCTTGAAGGAGGCATGCCGGTTATCTCAATGATGCAAGCAATCTGGTCGGCCTCGTCCTCACCAGCAAACAGCGGTCGGCCTGTCAGAAGCTCTGCCAGAATACATCCAAGGCTCCACATGTCGATTGCCACACCGTACCGCGCCCCAAAAATGACCTCCGGTGCCCGGTAGAATCTGGACTGGATGTAGGTGTAGATCCGCTGGTGATCGTAACAGCTTGATCCAAAGTCAATCACCTGAAGTGACGTACATCATAAGTTTCTAGAAACGAATAAAGGACCACACATAATTAGAGGAACGTAACAAGAAACTTAGCTATTGCTAACACGTTGCGCTCAGCATCATATAACATCCTTCCGGTCGAATGTCGACAGTAGAAATTATTGCTCATTATGACGTCCGAACGTTTTAATTTACTTCATACATTATATATGCTGTATGTTTGAGATATAGACACCATTTATAGTACCTGAAATGACATTCAAAAGGCACACAAGGTCTCGGCGCTAGACTGGATTTAAGCCAGGCTAATGAAGCAGAAGTAACAAAAATGTGTACTGTGTAGCCGATAACATGTATACAAGCAATGTTATCCTTCATTAGATTGCCTGGACTTCCTATCGGAGACCGCAAAAGAAGACAAAAACAGCTCAAATGACCTTGCGAATCAATCTAGGTCATTGGCAATGGCACGATTCAATAGGCCTCATTTTCTATTAACGATCTGTAGTAACAATGTAACAACTGTCTTGCACCGTTTTCTTCGATATTAAACGTTAGATAATGGCGTGCCCTTGAAATCTGGCTTAGAGGACATTAAAGGTCACCAAAATAAATCACCAAAAATGGCACCATTCAGATTATATATACAACTTCCTATCAGTCTGCCATTGTAAGTATACATCTTGTACAATTTTCAAATTATTACACGTTGAAAACATCGTGTCCTTGAAATCCATGCTATGGGACACTCATGATCATTGGAAATTTGGAAAGGCACCATTTGACAGATCAAACAAGAGTTCCTATTGCCATTCCACAGTCTATGGTGCTATCTCGTATCGTTTCCGATACTAAAAGTCAAATCATGACGGGCCATCGAAATCTAAGTCAGAGGTCATTCAAGGTAATTGAAAATGTTATGATTTGATAGATCATGTACCATTTACTATCAGCTCTATCTTGTGCCATTTTTCCGACATTTACCGTTGAATAATGTCGTGACCTTGAAATCAAGGTCAGAGTTCACTCTCTGTGTGAATTTATGCATGAACTGTACATTGCTGATATCTTAAGACTCTGGCCAGTCTTTTGCAGCTGATATAGTACGGGTCTGTCTTCATTCACTACAGTGCATAGCAAGCCCCAATAGGGTAAGGTTGCGCCTTACTGTCGCCTTACTGTCGTTCAAGGTGATTCAAGGTCGTGGAAATGAATAAAAAATCAAATATGCGACTTCCTATTGGTCTGTCAATTGAAACTATGTACATATCTTGTGTAATTTCCGAGATATAACAATTCACTAGCTGAAAATTTCTGTTTTTCACTGTTTTTATCCATCCCAGTCTCATTTGAAGCCCTAACAAGGGGGCTCCCCTGGGACCCAGGGTACTCGGTGTCAAGAAACTAGTCTCTCGGCTACACGCTAGTGAAAAATGCGTCATCCTATGAGACACAGTGTAGTAGATTCCAACCACTTCTATTTTAAAAAGTATATTAGGTAAAGTGTAAAGTACAGGAGGTCACATCAGAAAGCTCATATTCCATAACTGAAGAACAAATGGTCACATGATGTCCAATTCTGTTAACTTACTTTTATTATTTTTTTTTATATCCGGTTTTGGTATTTAAGGTGCTGCAATTGTCCCTGAAACCGGGGTAGGCAACACCTGGCAACCCCTCTAAAGACTTGCCATAATATTGAAGCAGGGTTTTTAACAGGGTGGCTGCTCTGCCTATCCCCCAACTCAGAGGTGACGGCATCTGAGGCACTTTGCTTAATTAAAATTTTCAATGACACTGCCATTAATGTAGCATATTTGGAATACCCATGCAGAATTTTTCACGAACCTTCAATTCAATTAAACAGCCATGGCATGTCAAATACTCACTTTAATGCCGCTGCGGCCGGGATGCTTCAGCAGAATGTTCTCCGGCTTCAAATCACAGTGAATGATACGCAGTCGAAAGAGTGCATTAAGGCACTGTAGAATGGAATATGCCATCTTGCGGACAAGTGACGAACTGAGGCCACGAAAATGGCCACGCTTCAGCAAGTCATACAGGTTGATACCAAGCAGTTCAAAAGTGATGCAGACATGTGCTCGGAAGACGAAGTGTTCAAGCATGTGAATCACATTGAGTTTGTCTTCTCGATCCTAATATCACACAACCTGATAAACCTAATTTTTGTGTATAATTTTTGCACACAAAAATGCTCATAATCATGGCCATGTTAGCATTATCTGATAACTAGTTAAATGATTCAGATTCTCTGACCACATAATCATTAAAATTACAGTGCAAGACAGCAAGACATTGTGCCTCATACTATGATAAAACCAATAACTACTTTTAACAAGAAACGTAGCTATCGCTAACAGATCGCACTCAGCATCATACAATGGCACTTCCGGTTGAATGCAGCAGTATATATAATTGCTCACGCATGACGTTTGTGACTGACTGTTTACTTACTATTAATATCTAACACTGTACTCCTGGCAATTACATTTTAAATAAATGTATAAGTTTTTAACTTATCAAAGGCCCTTGTTTGCCTGATGCAATTTTTCTTTTTTGTATTCATTTACATCCTGCTGTGCAGTACTGGAAATTCCCATTTTGTTCATAATGTTATGACTGTTATGCAAATAACTTACTAGTGCTGCTGCTGCTACTGCTAGCAACTGACAATACTAATGCATTTCAGCTCATCAAAGTTGTTCATCTATTCAATCAATCAATCAATCAATCAATCAAAACAGATTTATATAGCGCCATATATCACATGAAATCCAATAAACATTCATCGTCACATAAAACCCCTCTTGTACCTTGCTACTGTTGGCTAGAGACAAGTGGATCTGGCCTGTATAGTCTGCTCCAGCAGTACCCAAAAGTTCCCGATCAGCTTGGTGCAACTCGGGCAGATTAAACAATAACCGAGAACAGCATTAACGGTACTCACAAAACTATAATGAATCGGATAAAAGCTCAAAACAAAATATACCAGTATGCTGAAAATGTCTCAAACTTTCCGACCTGCTGACGGAGATGTTTCAGGATGCGAATTTCTTCTTGAGCCTGTTTGTGAAATCGTTTTTCATTTCGAACAATCTTCAGAGCGACATTGGTACGCAGTTTATGATCAAAGACTTTCACAACCTAGTCCAAAAATACAGCAACCACTCTCTGTTGCAGTGTAGCAAAAACTGCCATTTAGGCTTCAAAAATAACAGTTCTTGGAATACATCCTGCATCTAAGACACAATAAAATGCTATACATCACCTGCCCAAAACTGCCCTTGCCCAGAGACTTGAGTATTTCATATCGATAAGCGATATGGTCATGAGCGATAATAATGTACGAGTTGTGTGCATCATCAAAGCCGTCGTTGTTCTCGCCCGACTGAGCAGCATCGGATTTCTTTGCAGAACTGCTGACAAAGAATATCTGACTGTATGACAACAACTCTTGCTGTTCGTAGTTTGTTAACCGATCGCCATACATCTTCATCACAGACTTGGGACTTAGAGCTCCATTTCGAACAGTTCCGTCCAATACACTGATGCTAGTTGAATCTCGACGAATGCTATCTACACTATTGCTCTTCGACAGTGGTTTCTTTGGCGGCTGTAAAACATGCAGACAACATAAGATGATCAGTCACAATCAATGTTGCTGTGATTCACTAGGGACAGACTATCAACCTGAATCAAAATACATTTAATTTACACAACAAATCCATATCAGACAAGTACACAAGAAATGAAACCTAGTACACTGAAGATTATGTTTACAGTAGTTCAAAAAAATGTTATTTTATTCACGGCTTCTGTTTGTATGACTGGCATATATCAATGTGTACTATTATAATGGTGCACAAAGATATGAGCAGTTCTTACAGGTCGGTTGACTGTATCGGGCTTTGATCTTGCTTGGTTTAGCTCTCTATCTTCCCAGCGCCTCTGTGTCTTTGGTTCTAATGGTGCAATATAGATACTAAATTTTTTTTTTGCTTACATGCTTCTCTTTACCTTTTAGTGAGCTGAGCCTGGTGGGATTGGCCCTTGACGTGGTTGACTAACCATCATCCTTCAGTGCTATGACACTGTTGGTTGGGTCATGTGACCCGTAAAACTGTCTCCGAAATGACCTATAATGTGTCGAGTGGGACGTTAAACTCTACTATACTATACTGGCATATATCAAGAGCATGGCATGAACTAGTCTTTAAGTGTGATGTGGTACTGGTCAAAACAGGTTTCTTAAAGAAGCAGCCATGGCTCAGTGGCTGACCACTATGTACTTTTTACCACGACTTTGTCCCCAATTCTGCCCCAAAATTTTGCCAATAAATATGCCATAAGTGGTAAATCCTGGGGGAACGTAAAAACTTGAACATAGATGTGCCACTACAAACCTTCCCATACAAAGGCACCAAACTCTTTTTGAAAATTACACTACTTAAAAGCTTTTCTCTGTGCACAATCCTACCACCACCAAAAACGCAGTCAGCATGCAGCAGACGATCCTCACCAAACTTGTCATGGTGATATTATCCATACCATTTTTGTACCAGTCTAACTTGTTTGGATCTGATAAGTAATTTTGCCACCCTGGGCTATTCACAATTTGTCAGAGAATGCCCCCATCATGGTTAAATGGTTGCAGCCTGCTTAACTGTTAATCGAAAACGACAAATTAAATACATGTACATAAAGCTATCCTATCAACACACATAAATGCAAAAAAATTCCTAAGAAATGTGCAAGGGATTCACCGTATATGAGCAAATTTATATGCAAAATTCCAAACTTTAAAGGTTTTGGGGCGGAAGACCCACACATCTGCACCCATAAAGGTAAAATTTGGCACGGGGAAGGAGTCCTCGGGTCCCTCTCCGTACAAAATTTCACCTTCGTCACTGCAATGCATCACCTCTGCAGTGCCAATAACCCATTTTCGGACCCATGACTAAAAACAATAACTGCATTCTGCTCTATAGTCAGTCTTGCCTGTAATTATTAGTTTTAACAGCAATATCTTATTTTCAAGAGCCAGTACTTGCAGTAGAGCTTGGCTGCACAACTGCTTGTAACTGTGCAACCCATTTCAGCTCCAAATGATGACAATGCCTTACCTAAACAGCATAATTCAGCTACATTTAATATGTGATAAACATATATCTGTAGATGGGTGACCAACCGGTTGTATTGTTCTGTCGAGACCATTCTTTGCCGATTTCTCTCGATGATGGCGAGTAGTCCAGTCTGTTCTCATATCCTCATACAGCTGTTGTATAGCCACACATCCCGAGTCACCTTTACCGATGTCATCAACAATGACACCACCCTCGTTAACGGCAGGTAGTTTTGGAACTACTTGGGTGACAGGTGGCAATCGTCGGCCAGAATATCGCACTAAATAAACAGAAATAAAGTCAACCAGAAAAATATCAGAGACAGCAGTAATCAAATAAAACGAGAATAATGTAAGAAATATGGCAAAAACTGTTTCAATGCAGTGTGAAATACACACTGACATATAAATATAACCGAACATGTGCCTGTGAAAGACCTGTTAATCACACAGACTTTCGTACTAGATGACACAACTGAAGATAACAGCAGAAATGTCAATGACTTATTTTAAACGTGATTTATCCCTCGATCGAATTAAGTGGTACGGCCTGAAGTTAGAGTTACAGAAAGTGTTTAGGTTAGCGTCAGCTTAGGGTTTAAATCAGGCCACGTTTACAACTGGGGTTAGGCACCGAGTTTAGATTTAGGTTTAATTTTAGCATTTAAGTGAAAATATTTAGAACCGAAATGACTGAGGACTAGGGTTGCCAACTCTCTGGGTTTGACCCGAATTCTCCGGGTTTCGGCCTCTGATCTCTAGTCTTCGGGTTTAGTGCTTCAATCTCCGGGTTAAGGAGCAAACTGCATTAAAAAATCTGGATTTCCATTTCCATAATTCCATTTTCTGTAAGTCTGTGACACTTTGAGTAAAGTATTACAAAAACCTTACCGCTTTCAATTCAGACATGACCGTGGTTATGTGAACCTTAGGCCTACATTTTCGGAAAGCTCCCTTCACACTCTACATTTGCCTCGCTGGATGTATGCAACTATCTTCAACCGCCTTCAAGAGACAGCGAGATACTGGTCGAAAATTGGCTGAAAATCGTGCGCGTTTTTATACCCCATGCCTATTTAGCACCCCCGATGGGGATGATCACACATTACAATTTCAGAAAAAAACTGTTTGCAATCTAGTAGACTAAGCCTATAACAATGGGGCTATCACAGTGAAGAAACCGTGATGACATTTTAAGCCATTATTTTGCTCAGTCTACGACTGTGACAGACAGACGGACGAAATTGCATCAGCGAAATGAGCAAATATCGCGCTTAGCAAAGCCTCGCGTGGTAAAAAAATACAAGAGTTGATACAATACAAAATTACTACAAAAGTTGTCGCCAGCGTTTAAACAACTTCGACTGAAAGAAAATGTCTGTGGTAAACAAGTTATGAACAAAATTGGAACTATTACGACAGCTAGGCCTACGCCACAAAGCATAAATCAGTTTACAAATGACAGCATCAAATGTAGTAACATTGAACACTAAATTTGGTCAGTTGATTCTCAGAAAAATCATTAAAATTGATGCCACCAGATGTCAGATTTTAAGGCTAAAATGCACCAAATTCGATTTCGGCTGGGGCTCCGCCCCAGACCCCGCTGGGGGAGCTACTGTAAGCTCCCCCAGCCCCCTAGCTGGTTTCAAGGGGGCCTACTTCTAAGGGAAGGGAAGGGGAGGGGGAAAACGGGGGGCAGGGGAGGGAGGGAAGGAAGGAAAGGGGGGAAGGGGGACAAGGAAAAGAGAGGGGAGGGGAGGGGATGGAGGGGTCTCCGGATCTGAGCCGTGACAGAGTTGGCAACCCTACTGAGGACTAACAACAAACCGTTCTCCATATGTAATTGAAATAACTTTTTCTTCTACACTTTTGTCATACAACAGATACTTCGATTATTTTCTTTAACGAAAATAAAGTGTATGGTAATGAAATCATTATCACAAAGTATAAATTTTCGTATTTTCAACTGATAAAATAACAACAAACAACGCCAGCGTTGTTAGCAACCGCAATAATATTTACATCACGTGACCTTACTATTCTTGCTAGTAAGTAAACAAAATATTACGTCTGCGTTTAGCCAGCATCACAGTTTGCCAGCATACTGTGTTTACTGCTAATGTTGAAGTGGTAATGCGTGAGTTAACTTTAGAAAGGATCGTCAATAATTTGAATACATTGAAGTCATTAACGATTAAAGCAAAAAGAATCAACGGATTTAAGCTAAAGCTTTGAACATGCGGCGAAGGTGGATTGGTGGATCTATTGAAGAATTTTACTCTACGTAAGGTCATATAAGGCATGGAGCTGAATGGCCCAACTGAACAGGTATGAAACAGTTATGAAACAGAACAAGATGTTCTCAATTTATCGATACAGTATACATAAGATTGCGGTAAGATATGAAACTGCATTCAACATTGTTGAATTCAACATTGATTCATTCAATGTCATCGGGAACCCGTATATGCTATTTCCTATTAGACCTAATCTCCTAGAGCCGATTTCACCAACCGCACTTATGCAGGTATAGAGATTAACAGTTACTCCGGCGTTAATCTGTACTTAGCGAAAATTGCCTTGCACCGACCACAATTAAGTAAGTAGCGCTTAATCTTGTCACATGTGTAACGACATCCTGATTAGTGGAGAAGTATAACACCTTAATTAGATTTAATCTAAGTGATACTTAGCTAAGTAACGTTTGTGCAATCGGCCCTTAGTCTTCCATTGTAAACTATGTGTCTTGTCTTCTATCGTTTCCAAGTTGTAACGATTTATTTGTCGAAAATCTGCGTTTTTTCGCCGTTTTTACCAACTTAATCTCGTTTGAATTAAGCCATCACAAGGGGGGTTCCCTGGGACCTAGGGTACGAAAGTTGGTATCAAAGAACCCGAATCAATGGGCTACCGGACGGTGAAAACTGTGTGATCGTACGATCATTAGTTTAGTTCTCAGTCAATACCAGCGTGTGACGGACGTACAGTCGGACACGCCGCATATATGCCTCTCATATAGGCCTATAGCTGAGCGTGACAATGCTAGAGCGCGACAAAAAAATCCAACCGTCATTCAAGCGCAGGACAGTTAAGCAATCAATGAATCAGTCAGTAAGGGAAGTTTATGTACCGATGCACCCCCCTCCCCTTTTATAGGAACCTATCACGGAAGTGCTATGAATGCTCGCCATACTCAGGGACTGTCGCATGCGTAAGAGGCTAAGATGTTCAGAATAAATTCATTGACGCTGTCCATGTGGTCCCACATTTTTGTCTCGCATCTTCTATGCATATACTCTCTGTTGCACGCTGGTATTGAGTCAAAACTGACACGAAACCTGCAGTAGGCCTACGAGGCACAGTATGCATACCCGCCCCGGAACTGGAATATCGTGGTCTGTATATACTTGAAGTAAATTGGAGCACACGCGGCGGCATGCAGTGGCGTAGCCAGAGGGGGGTTTGGGAGGTTCAAACCCCCCTCCCCCCATTCGCATCGAAGATGTTTTTTTCATAGCCGTAAAGTCACTGCTATTAAATATTATAACGTCTCGCTAACGACTCTAAGGACTATTAACTCACACAATTTGCACAAAACCAACCATTTGGGGCGAGTGGTGCGATTGCTAGCATGGTAGAATGCGTCTTGACCTGGATCCGTGAGCAATAATTATTTGGTTGTAACATTGCAAAATGAACCATTTTGTGCATTGTTGTTCATTTTCAATAAGTAATAAAATTACTTCAAAAGGGTGTCAGAGTGCATCAAAACGTGTGATTTTGATGCAAAAAATGCAAAATTTTTCTGGGAAGGGGGCACATGTGCCCCTCCCCAGACCCCTCCACGGCGGTGAACGTTCGAAGATCTTTCTGGTCGTACGGCGCGTTGACGAGTCAACAATCAACCGACGGAAATCATAGAGAAAGTTCGAGTACGAGTGGCGTACGGCGACGTCTCGTCAGAAGACAACGATATAACATCTACCGTGAGATCTCAACGCTCGCACGATCCTTCAGCTTTGCTTGCATGCTGCTTGCTAGCAGTTTTCTGTGAGCAAAGTGACGTATAGGCTCGTTTAACAACTCAACAACAGAACACTATAATCCAATTAGCCTATATCCGTCCGAATCTCGTCAATGGTGACGAATATCGCCCGCGATAAACAGATTAAGTTAGTTGGTGCGGTGCGTCTACACCGTTCAATCTTCAACATGCAGCGGGGTGATAGAGGGACCGTCGAGGAATATTTTGCTCTTTCTTTGAAGTAAATCGGACAACTGAAATTGCATTACGGACCCACAGACGGACGGACACAACCACAGCACCACGGACAGGCTCACATGTCGCGCCCATAATTGTACCCGCCCGCCACTGTTGTAACTGGAGGCGGGTGATAACGGTAGGATCATGCAGTTTTCCTGTCGGGTAGCCCCTCATTTCTTGAGGTAAATTTCGTAACTCGCAGGGGGAACACCCCTCGCGAGAGCTTACAAGTAGCTCTGCTGTCGCAGACAGGCCGCGCGATGTGCTGTCGCAGACAGGCCGCGCGATGCTTCGTGTCAGTCTCTGTCAGTAGGTAGTTTCAACTTTCAACAGTACAAATAAAGCCTATGCAGCTCGAGCGCAGTCTTTTATTATTAGTTTCTCCGGCTTCAGATTTACCACCGCGTTCAATTGAATTCTGTTTTGTAGTCGTCGGCGTAAAGTCTAGACTTCTTGTCATAAACAATATTCGCTAATGCGCGGCGCTTCATCATCTGTCTCCCGTGATCAACAAAACGCCGCCTCTTAGTGCTACTATATCGATGAGTATCACCAACTTGCCACGGTCAGGCGGCACTCTGTTTACAATATCTGACGGTCGCACCGTTGGGAACACGCGATGAAGCGAGACACTGGTCGAAAATAGCGATTTTTATCGCGCGTCAGCAGACTGACGCGCGATATTGATATAGCAATTATGTCCGTCCGTCTGTCCGTCACGTTCCGGTATTAGATGAAAACGGCTTAACATATTGTCATAGTTTTTTTTCACCATACGGTAGCCCAATCATTCTAGTATTATCGGCAATTCGGCATCAAACAGCTTTACGAAATTCCGACGGGGTCACCCCCTACGAGGGCGATAAATAAAGGTGGGGTATAAAAATTTCGCGATTTTCGACCAATAAGTCGCTATATCTCGCAGACGATACAATATAGCGCCATACATGTAGTTACTATGGAAGGCGAATAGGAAGTCGTATGCGATCTATCAAATGTTGCCATTTGCAATGACCTTAAACGAACCCTAACCCTGTTTCCAAGGTCACACCACTCTTTGACGCTAAATATCTCCGTGCTTCGTTCTCACGCCGCCGTATGCGATTTGTCATCGTTTTGCGCTCTCAGCGTTGATGATGTCATCGACGCCATCCTGCTAAGCACTGCGCCACTGGTCAACTTCCAACGCATCTTCTCAAAGACAATGCGGATGTGTTGGCGCCATTCATCACCGAACAGTCCAAACTGTTTAATAGGTCGCTGTCATCCGGAGTGCAGCATACATGCAGCATACATGACTCCATTACTAAAGAAGCCGGATCTGTACCCTTCTGATGGGAAGTCATACCGGCTCATATCAAACCTCACTGTTTTGTCGAAGGTTCTTGAGCGACTTGTTGCTCGTCAACTCATCCGACATCTGAGTGATTGGAAGCTGCTGCCTGAACTGCAGTCAGCGTACCGCGCCTATCACTCAACTGACTGCAGTACTAGGAGTCGTTACCGACATTCTCGAAGCACTGGATCGCAGCGATCTGGCAGCTCTTACGCTGCTCGACCTATCTGCCGCGTTTGACAGTGTCGATCACATCGTGCTACTTCGTCGACTGCCGTCTTCATAATTCGCTCCACTGTTCTCGATTGGTTTACTTCGTATCTAGAACAGTGTGTGCAGTATGTGCGGTTTAGAGGACGCAGCCCCACCCCTTCAACGTTGCTATGCGGAGTGCCGCAAGGTTCGGTCCTTGGACCGATCCTTTTTACCGCGCGATGCTATGCATAAGCGCGGTCTATGCCGTCATGAGATGTCTGTCCGTCCGTCTGTCTGTCTGTCTGTCACGTGCGTGAATCATGTCAAAACGAATAAACATATCTTCGAAATTTTTTCACCATCGGGTAGCCACACCATTCTAGTTTTTCAACACCAAACGGGGTGGCGATATTCCGACGAGAACCCCCTAACGGGGGCGTCGAATGCAGGTGGGATATAGGCACAAATCGCGATTCTGGTCTGATAGCTGGCTATCGAAGATTGCTGGACGTTCGAACTACGAAGTGACAAAAACAGTTACCGACGACCATGCACTGTAGATCGCACAGTCGGCGACGCACCAGCGAATGTTTGTTTGTGACGGCCTGCAGCATGGACGAATACGCCGAAGAAAAGAGAACAGAAAAGAATTTAATTGTAGCCTACGCAGTGGTATATCTGAAGCCGAAACAACTAATAACAAAAGACTGCGCTCGACGTTTTGTATTGAAGCTATACAGACACGAAGCATCGCGTGGCCTCTTTGCGACAGCAGAGCTTCTTGTTCTCTAACTTCTCTTATACACTGCTGACCTGATTCGGCTGGTCGAAATACGTGGTCTGCATCCGCATCTCTTCGCCGACGACACGCAGATCTACGGGTCTTGCCGTCCTGAGGAAACTCAGACTTTCATGGACCGTATATGAGTACATGTATCAGCGACGTCACCGAGTGGATGCAGTCTAACCGTCTGCAGCTGAACATGACCAAGACGGAATTACTCTGGTGCGCCTCGTCGCGTCTACAGCACCTTACTCCAAACGCTCCATTGCGCGTCTGTGCAGACGATGTCCGTGACCTTGGTATATATATATCGACAGTGACATGTCGATGAAGACCCATTTGTAACGGACTGTGTCCAGTTGTTTTGC
>Ga0209149_1000651_pt1 | contig 15208 bp, 11 predicted proteins | sample WorMetTyACAVOLI2_FD_187423 | JGI IMG/M metagenome (GOLD analysis project Ga0209149, IMG submission 187423) | Marine gutless worms symbiont microbial communities from Max Planck institute for Marine Microbiology, Germany - Olavius algarvensis... ... | reverse complement strand
TTTGTAGCAAGCAATTTCTCAATAATTTATTACACCCCCAAGGGGGGGGGTATTTTTTCTTTTTAAACTGGAGGGGTGTGCTCTGAAAGTCGGGGGGTGTAAACCCCCCTAGGGGGGGTCTAGAAATATCCCTGCTTACACATCTATTTTCATTTGTAATGTCTGACCTCGAGTAAATGTTCAAGTTCAAATAGAACATCAAGAAGGACAGTCGACATAAAGTGTATATGTGTAACGTTAGCCAACTTTTAGTGAAATTGTAGACGTTAACATTTTCTGTATGATACAGAGCGACGCGCGCTTTCTCTGCAACAGCTAAGCTTCTTGTAAACCTGTAAATCACAATAATGAAACTTGCTTCACCTGGCTTATGATCTGTACAATAGGCACCCCACACTGTACAGTCTGCTCTGAAGTAGCCTATAATAGGCATATTATTTTGTGTTATGAGAATTGAGATCAATCGTAATGTAATGTATGTAATGTAAAAACAATGCAAAGCAAAGCAAAGATGTGTAATGGGCGTAGGCATGTGCCTCTATGCACTCTTCAACAAAAGTTCTCAAAGGCCTGTGTGAAGAGATGGCCCGTTAGTCGTTACGTTAATCATCTACGTTGCACTAAATCAATAATCAATAAAATTATAAACATAATGTGATGTCCATTTGTGAATAATATGCCAAAACGCATAATAAGGTCGTATAAAAACCGCAAGGTAAATATTTGACGTACGTCGCGCAGTTGTCAACGCAACGCACATGACAGCAGTCGTGTCGAATTAGGCCTATACGTATTCACTCTTCTGTCTCTTTTTACCGTATATTCGCGTTTCGCATCTTTCAATTTATATCAGTTGAAAACTCTTAATATGACGGATACGGAGGTGCTACTATTGTACATAATCTTATCTGAATTAAGAGTTATTTATCCAGTTTTGTTATGTTTACCTGTTGGTGCACCAATCAGTGGTTACTGGACCGTATCGTTATACACCTGCACAGCTCCGTGAGTGCGTAGTTTATGCATGCAGTCGCAAACGCAACGCTGGCACGGTTCGATCCACTATACTACAGAAATTAACCCTTTATGAGCACATAAAAACCGCGGAGCAAATGACCATTATACAGCTGTGCGGTGATTGGTAGGCATACACTGGCCGTTGATGGGTGGGCTGTTATATTTGGTACAGCGAGGATGGGACTGGGCGGGCTGCGGCCCCACCGAGAGTCCTTTTTGCTGTACCAAATGTAACAGCCCACCCATTAACGGCCAGTGTACCAACTTCATATTATTCGACGTGGCACTAACAAGGGTTAAAGCCTAAAGGCATGACGATAAAGCTGGCAGTGTATGCGTTCATCGTACCCGACGTCTCAAATCAAATCAAGTCAAGCGGATTCAACAGCTTGTTGGACCTCGCCTCGGCGTTTAATGTCAGTAGACTGGACTACTGCAATGCAATACTTGTCGGTCTGCCCAAATTCACCATTGCACTAGCTACTGCAACGTGCACAGAACGCAGTAAGTAAGTAAGTAAGTAAGTAAATTTGTGTTCGCGCACATAAACTTTACAGCCGAAACTGTCACAGAGGCGCTATAATGATGTCGCGTAGGCTCTGGAAAACAGAAAAGTCTTCAGTCGGGCACAAAACTGAGTCAGTGACATTGATATACATCACGGACGGTCAGTGGTATAGCAGCGGACCAGACACAGAGAAACTTCTTCTTCTGTATCTTGCCAATCTGACTCGTGGAACTGCCAGGTCGCCGTGTGTTGCAGAGCGGATGTGACATCGGTTGTCGGTTGCTGAGACGGGAACGCACATCTCAGCCAGATATGATGCAGCTGCTTGATGGAGGCACTTGTAGACCAATAAACTGACCTTGTACTCCACCCGCTGCTGAAGTGGTAGCCAATGTAGGCCTAAACGATCCCGAACGTCAGCAGTGATATGGTCAAACTTCCGCTTGTGCAGCACAGTAGCCATGCAGTTATGTGACACGGGACCACAGTACACTCGGAGAACTCCAATGGCTGTACAACACCGGATCGCTCATGCACCTTGTTTACTCGCGTGCCTTATCCATTTCTGTTCGAAACCATCCTATCTTGCAGACATTGCCACTCCAACAGCCACAGTTGGTATACGACCACGCCTCGCCCCCGTTTAGCGATATTCGCTAGGTGGCGCTGCCAGTCGTTGCGATCCGGCGGCAGTCTTCCACTGACACCTGTTTCCTGCTACAGTCTGTCACGATCCTCGTAATAACCACCGACACTGCAACGCTTAAATGGCAAAACTATGCTCCTCTTTAAGCAGTCGTTTTAGATGAGAAAATATTCATTGTTTTATTTTAAAATGTTGTCGATTTTTTAGTCGAGTTGAGTTGAGTTGTGTCGCTATAAACGGCCTTTAGCCAGATGCTTGTCACTTAGTGTAACACTTAGTGTAAACGTAGTCTAACTCTGACTGACGGACTGCATGACTGACTGATTCACAGATGATCGATCTGTGATTTCGCAACTTGTTTACTTACTAGGTGCCTCGTCGATGATGAGTAGTACAATGTTGTAAGCTTTGAGCGAGTCTCGTGTACGATCTGGTCAAAACTATACTTAATCGCTGATATTTCATTGTCAATAAATCTTGTCGTAATTGACGCTGCAGCTGCTCGATAATCGATTGCATTGACTGACGTTGACTGCATATCAGCAATGTGATTTAATTTTATGGTTGAAAGGTTTCAAATGCGTGCTTTGTAGTGAATTTTAAAATGTTTAAAAATCTTTAAAAAAATATTTAATACGAGTTAATGAGTTTTAATATTATTAGAGAAGCTGAATTGACAATCTGCTTTAACATGCAGTTACACGAGGTCAGTGAGATATGGCTGGTTATGTATGCTATCTGAAACCGAATTTTTACGAATTTTAATACGGACTTGAGAATTCTGAACCCACGACTGACTGACCGACCTAGTTCGACGTCTCCTGCGTCGACTACGCCGTCGTGTTCCGTCATGGCTGAACTCGTTGTCGGTGACGTCAGACGTCGTCAGAGAGAATACCTCGCGATCGCTGAGTATCGTCATCAACGTCGGCGGTGAGTTTGTCGCACCGTTGATGTATTCCATAGCAGCTAACGTCGTACTCGTTCTTATAGTGTCGACGATGACGAACAGACCGTGGAAGATGACATAAGTAGCAGCAGCAGCAGCAGCAGCTTTCTTTAAACATGGGGAAAATTGCAGTTCAGAGAGGAGGCCGCATCACTAGCACAAATCAAAATTGGACACTGTTGTCCGTTCCAGCGTCGACACCCTCAGACAGGTCGGTCGATTCAACACACTTGAGCGCCACACAGAGAACTGCAAGTGAGACAGGCGGCCCCATTTACGTCGTAGCGAGTCACCATGCAGGAGCGGCAGTTACAATGTCCCGTTAGAGGGGGCCGTGTCGGAAGCCATAAACCAGCAGCAGCAGCAGCAGCGGTCGATCAAAGATTAGAGATTCTCACTCAACTCTCAACTATGGCAGAACTTTGGCCAGCCTTCACTGCAGCGACATAGGCCACATCGTCTTCATTCAGTAAATCACTCCAAACTGCGCTCGGAACAGAGTCAAAATCTCCACATTTATGTGAACAACGCACGATACTGTTCGCTGTTTTGTTTACGGTGGCCGACGAAGATAGGGCCGAGTTTGGTCATCACTGTACTTTGAGATTGTTTAGGGCGAACACAGCAGTAACTAAGGCTTGAGTTCAAAGACAGTACGCACAGCGAACTGAACCCAGATTGATACAACGTTAGTGCAGTTGTCTAGCTAGTGGCATCGGACTCGTAACTGAGACGTTGCCGACTCATGGTCAGTTGGTCCACTGCAAGCAGCCTTGATCAAATTACTGATCTACTGATGTCTGCACAGGCCGAGTCAGCCTTCTACCGCAACGAAATGGAAAATAAGTAATAAGCCCCATAACTTTCCTAGTGTGGAGGCTTAGTGCGGTTGAGTGGGGCAATGGTATGTCTGCATGCTGCACTGCAGGTCTGTACGTTGACGCAAACGCATAATACCAGTCAGCTGCCACTTCTGACATCGTGAAGTGTCACCAGTTAGAACTCGCGCGAGCAGCACTATAGCAAAATGCGTAGACCTCTGCATTTGTAACAACAAGCTGATTTGATGGCGTGCAACGCCATGATCATTGTCGCCAAAAAAACGAAAAAAGCTCGTTCTAACTTCTAAAACTTTATGTTCGAAACAAAGCATGAATTTGTGCAAAAGCCGCGTCGTAATCAATGAACTACTGCGAATGTATTTTAATGTGTATGTAATTTTCGTTTCCCAGACGTTTTCTTTCTTTGCATATTAGTAACCAAACTACTGAAGCCAAGCCTCGCAACACACCCTAATAATTCCTACCTAACTTCTGTCCTTCGAGCCAGAATTAACGGAATATTGGAACTCTAACGTAAGTAAGAAAGTAAGTAAGTAAGTAAGAGTATTTATATCCGGCGCATAAAAGCAAAAGTCACTAGGCGCCGCAGCCAAGTCCTTGACAAACAGAAACGTTTTCAACTGTCTTCTGAATTGGCAGACTGTCAGACGACCGCAGTGAAGCAGGCAGCTTGTTCCAAAGCCGCGGTCCGGCAACATCAAACGACCTGTCGCCCAGATGAGTTCTGGACCACGGTATGACGCATGTGATGGCGCCAGACGATCGGAGACGCGACTGGCCTCATGCGCTGACTTGCACGCGTCTGAGAGATACGACGGTGCGCAGCCGTGTAGCGACTTAAACATCAGTGTTGCCAGTTTGAAGTCGACATGGCGTCGGACAGGCAGCCAGTGCAGTTCTGGCAGAACAGGTAAGATGTGTTCACGGCGACCCGTCTGCGTGATTAACCTGGCGGCAGCATTTTGTATACAGACTGCAGTCGTTGAAGTAAGCAAGTAGTCCAGGCGACTGGAGATGAACGCCTGGACTATTGTATTTGCAGCGTCACGTGACAAAGACTGCAGTGTGGGTCTAATCTGCCGCAGGTGATAGTATGCTGAGCGATAGACTGACACCACGTGGTCGGCCATAGACAACCGGCTGACAATGACAACGCCGAGGTCGCGTGCTGAGCCGACGACGCCGACAGTCGACGACAAGACTGGTACCTCATGAACAATGAGTCTGTCGATGTTATGCCGGGAGCCGAGCCACAGCACTTGTGTCTTGCTGGCGTTTAGGCGTAGGCCTAATCGGCTCGCACTCATCCAGACGTCGACGTCGTGAAGACAGCGCGAAAGCTGGTCGATGGCACTGTGAACTTCACTTACTGACGTGGCGACGTAAATTTGACAGTCGTCGGCATACTGGTTGAACTTGAGCCCGTGCTGAACAACGATTCGGCCGATTTCTGCCGTATACAAGACAAACAGTATGGGGCCAAGGACAGATCCCTGTGGAAGCCCATACTGGACAGGTTGAACAGCTGCAAGACAGCCCTTGTATAGCACTTGCTGAATTCTGCCGTTGACAAACGACGTCGTCCACGCAAGCACTAATCGACTTAGCGAGAAATGTTTAGTGCAACAGTCAACCAGTTCAAGAGGAATCCAGAAATCACAAGGCGTAGATTACAGAAGGTGGACTTTTTATCAATCAAAAATGGTCCACTTACCTCCTGCCGTATTGCACTGAGGTTTACAGCACCGTCTGAGGCTGACGTTGCCGTAATCCAGGTGAGTGAGCAGGCAAGTTGAGAGCCTGTCAAATACGACGGATGAAGATATGCACTTACCTGCAGTCACCTGAATTGTCTGCAGCAGGTGCTCGTGCATCATTATGCTTATATCAGTTCTCACGTGCTTTGAGAAAATAGCCTATCATCAGCCACGCCCATCAGTTGGCTGTTAGCTTCACACGAACATCCTGGTGAAGGCTGTTTGTAGGCCTACGTATTATTATCATTATCGATCAAGGCCCGTGCCAGCTGCCGCAGCACGCGGCCCCAACTAGGCTACATTACCGCAGACCAGCTCCCTTTCACGGCCTGTTGATTTTTTATGCGCCTGGCATACTAAGTGATGTCAATGTCACTGTCAAATGTAAATTTGTATAGCGCAATTACGCAGAGCCCCTAATGCGCTAGTGTCACTGGTACTCCGTAAAGAGATGAGTTTTCAGAGCCGTTTTGAAGGAGTCGGAACTCGGCGAGCGGCGAATATTGCGATAGACCTTGTCGTGGCGTTGTTGGTTGATTGATCGTTGGTTGGTTACGTTTGTGAATTGTGGCTAAACGCTACGTCGGAGACCTACAGCTATTATTGCACACTAATAGGAAACCATACCTCACAAATTCAATGGTACCTTTTTCCAACCCCCTGGCGTGGGATCTGGGACTTCACTTTTGGAAACCCCTGGACTGGGCCCCTCCTATTTCTGGAATGGTAAAGCTAGGTACTTCAAATATCAAATACGATACGCAGGTGGATAATGGCAAGTACACTGAAAGCCATACTGCACTGCAGGCTTTCAGCCTAATGGTCCGAAAAATCAGTCTTTCGGTAATAACTCCGGCAAACCCCAACCAAGCAAAACCAAATTTGGCAGAAATGCACAGATCAAGGGGTGACAACGTTCAGGAAATTTTGGGTACAAAACGGGGGCTCGGAAGTCCCGCGCAACCAGGATTTTTGTCACCAATAGAAGACATTTTGTCAAATTTTTGATCGCCGACTTTCACGAAATTTGGCCCCGACACGTCAATCCACGTCCCCTTGAAACAACGCAAGGAATTTTCAAATATTTTCCGTTTGCCTCCTTCCGCCAAAAAACTCAATATTGAAGGGTATCGAAAAGAGAGGTACCAGCCGCGCGAGATACTGTTCACTCCACGTGGTAGTGCAGGGGCCAAATTGATTAGGCGCTTTACAGATCTGGAAATTTGTTCGGGAAATTTAATGTGTTGTTACTGGGCATGGATAGTTCCATTATGTCCCAACTTGACAATGTTTGGCGTCAACAAAGGCTTAGTTTGTCCACCTCCACCAAGCTCAGAATTTACAGCTTACTTGTGCAGTTGGTTGCGTTGTATGGCTCCGAAACGTGGACGATGCGCAAAGTAGATAGCGACAAGATTCAGTCTTTCCACACGCAGGCACTGAGTCGTATTCTGAACATAAAATGGTACGACAAGGTCTCAAATGCTGCAGTCCGCCAGCAACCCGATTTACCGTCTCTCATCGCTGATAGACGTCATTCGTTGTTTGGTCACGTTTGTCGTCCAAGAACACATCTGCCTCGCAGTCATTGCAACTGTCAATTGATGCTCACACTGGCATTCCTCAGCTGCAGACTGGAAACGACCACCGGGTCGTCCAAGGAGAACGTGGCTGCAACAAGTCGAAGAGGACTGCGGGATATCTGTTGGTCTCGCTCAGATCACAAGCCAAGATCGCTCCTTGTGGAGATCGCTACGACCCTCAGCTGGTCAAGCGCAGCAGTGAGCGTGTGAGTGAGTGCTACTGTGATTTCTGCTATACCTCTCGTGACCAGACCACAACGTCGTAAACAACTTTCAACGTATCAGTATTATTTAACTCGGTGCTGAAATACATTATATCAATACGGTAATGATACAGAGCTGTGGGACGACCACTTGCAGACGCAAACAACTCTAACGACAGTAACAGACAGCATAACGTTATACAACACAATGTTTGTGTCGTGCAAAATATTACTGTATAATATAATACAAATTTACAAATTTCATCTGTAGCAGAACAGAGATCATAAACTACCAGAGTGAAACCAATTGCAGGTTTCATCTCGACTGCATATTATTTTTTTACACAAAAAGATATAAATAGTATATATAAATCACCATAAATCAGTAGAGAGAATGAAAATGCTAATCACAAATAAATTTACATTTACAGTTATTCTTCCATAGTACTCAATAATAATAAAGGTAAAGGGACCGCCCAAGCTGTTGAGCCCATCTCTGAAACTGAAAGACGACCACGGGCCAGTGCGTCGCATGGTGCGGCCATTAACCACCCATCCAATAATAATAATAATAATAATAATAATAATAAACAGCACCAAATAATAATAATAATAATAATAATAATAATAATAACAATAACTAGAAATCAATATGCATCACCTCCGCAAGGCAATGCAATACCAACAGGCCATGTGTAATGTAAATGTAATGGAAAGTAGAAGACATTAGGGTGCACTGTCTTACGGGTGTGCTCTACTCATATCAAACATTGTTCGCCATCAGAACGCAGTAAAAAACAAACCACATTAATAGTTATATAATAGGTATATTGTCAATATAACATTAACGCACAGATATAGTTACTTTACATCACGTTATTACGTCAGCGTTATGGAACAGCGTGGTGGCGCCCTCTGGCAAATGGATGTGTATCGGCCCCCATAACAGTGAAAAATGAAAATGCTTGGCTGGCATGAATAATGTTTCAATAATTTTTTGGTGTAAATTTTCCCCAAAAGGGTATATCCCCTTCAACCAATTTTTATAAAATTTGGCATGGGGAGGGAGAAGCAGGTTCTCACTTTCACACCAATTTTCACCGTTGTGGCTTTTAAAATGTGGGCTTATGGCCCCAAAAACATCAGATTTGCTGATTTTGGTATAAATTTTGGCCCAGAGGGGTATATCCCCTTTAGTGATTTTTACAAAACTTGGCATGGGGAGCAAGTCCCAGGTCCCCACCGTCACGCCAACTTTCAACATTGTGGCTTTAAAAATGTGGGCTTACGGCCGACAAAATCGCCAAAAATAGCAATTTTTGGTATAAATTTACCCATAAGAAAACATCCAAGGGGTCCATAGAGAAACTTGAATATAGGTGCACAACTAGAAACCTTCCTCTATGCAACGCAGCAACGGTACCATAATTGTGCTGAAAATTTCACTGCTTCATAGTGTTTCCGTTATCACAAACTTCATAATTCCAAAGCATGACAAAAAAAAACAAAAAACAAACAAAAAACATCACACTTTTTCGTCTACAGCCGGCGCGCGACCCACGATCCCCACCATACTTGGCATGGTGATAGAGGTCCGTGCCATTTGTGCACCCACTAACTGTTTTTTTATCCGATCAGTAGTTTCGCCACTAGGGGCTACTGAAAATTTGTGGGAAAATGCCCCAACTGCAGGAAAATGCTTATAACTTTGTTGTTTCTCCCCCGAAAGTGACCAAAGAAAAAACTTAAAAGCTACCTGTAGACGCGTACAAACGCTGAGAATTTCGTAAAAATTGTGCAAACGAGTCGCCCCTGAGGCACAAATTTATGGCCAAAATTCGAAATTTTGATAGTTTTGGGGGCTGTGTTGCCACATTTCTGGCCCGATAAACGAGAAATTTGGCACATGTATCTGCTGCCGGCATAGATTCATCCAAGCAACAAGCTCAAACTGCAAATAAGTCTGCTCTCCCGTGCCAAATTTCACGTTTATCTGGGCAATGTGTCAACCCATTATTGGACCACTGAGTAAAACAATACTGGCATGGCTGCGCTTCGTGCAGGCCTGCCGGTAATAATAATAATAATAAACAGTTTTTAATGACAAACATATGTACGCAGCAACAATACACATAAACTGTCTAGACTGAATATACAACAAATTATTAATTGTCCATACAACTGTACTCTCACATGATTCAACATACACTCGTGTGGGACCCGTGGCCTCAGTCCTGATTGCAGTGCATAATCTCAACATGTATCTGCTGCCGGCACAGATTCATCCAAGCAACTGCAAGTACTGTGACAACAATAAACAGTGTCAGTCAGGCAGTCTAAATTACTATGCAATGTTAGAGCCAGCTAACTATAAATTAATGTTCAGTAACAAATGCTATAAGTATACAAGTTTCTTGTTTACACAATCAACGAAACAACAACAAAACCGAACTGCGGCATCACGTTAGAGCCAGCTAACATAAATCAACGACGAATTACATCGTCACTCAATAGCAACTGTTCTAGAGATTCGTAGCTTGTTTAATCAACTCCTCAACACCTCCGATACACAAAGTACAAGCAGTGATGATTGTCTGGAGAATAAGGGCAGATTACCAGAACTGTTCTGTGCTATACAGTGTACCACACAATCATAGGCACACTCATATCAGCAGTTCTTACAGGCGAACTAGAGCTTGTTTAGGCCATGTTTTTAATAACAGCACCAGTCTGTTATGTCTCAGTGCCAGTTTTTGGTGTGCTTTCTCTCGGCTGTTGAGTTCGGTTGCCATCGACTGCCTGTAAACAGTGGACTCCAAAATGTGTTGAGAGGGATGTCAATTTCCACTCACTTACTCAATCACTTTTTTTAACCAATCTACTGTATCTATAAGTTATACCATGGTCTGGAGTGGTATACACGAGTGTAACAAGTGTATGCCACAAGAGACTACGGTAGGACGTATTTATTTCATGACGGTCGTGCTACAGGCAACACGGGCCTACGTTTAGCGCGATAAACTGGTCACGCTTCAGTGGAGTGGGTTATGGGACGTTATTTCACTCCAGACACTGTGTTGAGAGATAGGAGACAAAAGTAGGTCACGAAATAATATCTATTCTCACTGCAGGCTTGATTCCTCAAAGGTAATAAACGGAAAACCTTAGCGGACTGCTCTAGCAAGATGCTTTACAGGGTGGACACTGTGAAAGCATTGAATGCAACTGCTCAACTACTAAGTAAAAAAGGTAAAGGTAAAGGAGCGTATAGTTCTTAGTAAAATTCACCTCAGAACTACGGGACACCACTTGTCAATGTGATCTGCCACCCGACAGAGGTGACCGCCCCGCCTTAAAAGTAAATGTATATCTTATATATATATAACCAACAAACTGATGGCAAACAACACAGATGCATAACGAGCAAAAATTAGCGACCACCTACATCCTAATTCATCAGCGTATTTCCCTTCTATAAAACCGATTATCAACAATCTCATTATGCTGCAACAATATACTGGTACTCAAGACTTGGGTATCGATCAATGCAGATTTGAAAGCAACAACAGTCACAAAGCGCTGCAGCCACAAAACAGAAATGTCTCAGTCGTTGTTTAAACTGTCCGAGTTTGACATCCGGCTGATGGAGCTGGGCTTGAAGATTGTTCCACAATTCAGGACCGGCGATGTTAAACGAAATATCACTGAAGCGTGACTGCATGGGCGGCACAACCTCACGTGTGTCAGCCGAGCGGACGCGACGGCGACCGACGTTGGCAACAAAATGGCAGTCGTCAGCCAAGTACGGCAGTGTCAAGCTGTTCAGCGACTTGTACATCAACAGAGCTAACTTGTACTCGACACGCCTTTACACAGGAAGCCAGTGTAGCTCACAAAGAATCGGAGAAATTGTCTTGTCACCGAGCACCAGAAACCAGCTGTGCTGCTGCATTCTGCACTGACTGCAAGTGTTGCACAAGGTTACCGGCAATGCTGTACAGCACGGATAGTCCAGGCACATCTAAATAAATGCCGAACTAAGGTCTCACAGTCGACTCAAGACCACGAAACAAGGCTGCTCGCCACACCCGTATGTCACAGACCTGTGAAACAGTGATGTTGACTGGGTGTCACTCAGCACGTAGTCAGTTGCGAAACAGTGTATTAAGATTGTGCACAGGGGACTAGGCTGTGACTGAGGTATACACACGATTATGCAACTACAGCAGCAAAATGGAACAGTGCAACTATCATTTGAAAAATAAACACAAAATGGAAAACTATACTTACAACACAAGTAAGAAATGGCGACCAGCAGCAGAACAGGACTAGTAAATAACTGGTTCCCATCATAAAACAGCCACACATTTCTCAAGACATAAACAACAACAAAAAAGGACGGATAAAGAAACATAGTTTCATGTGCCCATGGACTGCGCTACATAAACCTAATAAAACCACACGTCAACATTTGGACAACAATACATGCGTGCTCATATAGCTTAAACAGCCGAGGTTTACCTGGATTAGTTTAGCTTAGCTTAGCCCGCCAAGTGAAGGAAACATCTGTATTGAAAATGCTTCCATGCTGGCATTGCCACTGCAAGCAAATCACACTGCTGAAGGACGCAATAAACAAACGGGTGAAAGAAGGTGTCTATGTTGGCTTTTGAGAAGATATTGTATAACTGTCTTATCAATGAAAATAAAACTGCTTTAAAATTTATAATAGTTTTATATGAAATTTGTACGTGAAATCTTTAAATTAATGTGAAATTATGACTGTGATCACATCTGCGTTAGTATATCTGAATTCATTCACTAGGTGTCAGCACCTGTTTAACATCGCAGCAATACCGACTGACACTGATTCAAATTTTATGTCGTACCATGCTCCCTTGTCCCTGTCACAATTTCGCCCAAACTGTAATCAGTTAATCTGCTGATGGTATTAATTACGGTACCTCCCACAAATTTCATCAAAATACATTCAGTATCCTTGCAAAGTCACAGAAATACTGATGGCATGGGAGAGACACCACGACAAGGGGAAAGACACCTTGGCAATGGAAACACAAAGCGATAAACATAGTGCTCTGCTGCACAGGCACAAAAACAGAACTGTAACATGTTTACCAGAAGATCAACTTACTGCATTTTCTGTAAACTGTCCAACTCAGCTGCTGCATGCAACGTACTCTGAACCTTTCAGACAACATTAGTCACAGTAACATGAAATCAATCGCGCACGGCACGACCCGAATACGATACAACTGCAAGGAGATTAATCAGAATAACAAACAATTAAACCATATTAATAAATGCAAAACAACAGTTCAACATTATACCGTGCACAGTAGACTAAGCTGTGCTCGACGTATATACATGAATAGTCATCCTAGGCGGTATTAAGCAGTAAGATGAAGCATGACAATTGTGCACAGAGCAGCTGCCTATGTGCCTGGTTTAGCAGCCGGTGACGAAGTAGCCTCAAAGAACGGCTGTTACATTTTGATTACCCATTCTGCATGTGGATTGACACGACACACCGACATAATGTTTGTCTCACGGTCAAGTCTCCGTTCACCTGCAGACAAACACAAGTAATAATAACAAGAGGTCAAAGTAATTTGACAAAAAGCACCTCACAGGGGGCCCATTCCCCGGTTAGGGGTCACCCCAGGGGGTCGAAAGTTGCACCATTGAATTCCTGGGGTAGGGTTTCCTATTAGTGTTCCATAGTAACTATAGGCCTAGGATGCACCGTTTGGCCACAGCGCACGCGCACGACAACCAACCAACCAACCAACCAACGACCAACGACGTCACGACACAGACTATCTCAATAAGCGCCTCTTTTACTAAAGTAAAGTGAGGCGCTTAATAATAATAATAATAATAATCACGACAATGTTTATGGTGCTGTCATCATGGCAGAGCCATTGCGAGAGTTCACCCGGTTCATTTGATGAATGTAGAATGGCGCCAAGCGGCTGCTGACCAAGCCAGACGACTTAGGCTATGAGTCCGCCTGTACAGGCTGCCAGAAACTACACCCACCATCGCCATTTATTATTATTACTCAGCCCGAAAGCTGATACTCATTTTACCATCTCACAGATGGTAGAAGGCTGAGTCGACCTAGCTAACTGGTTACATACCGAGATGGTTTACCCGTCCACAGATGGTCACCCATCCGGATACTAACCGGGTCTGACGTAGCGCAACTACGTTGATCGAGGCCAACGCGTTACCACTAAGCCAAACCGCCAACCAATCAATCAAGTAATGGACTGCACCAGAGGTGCATGGATATAGGACCGCGGATAGATATTTGTGGATATCCGTAAATTTTGGCAGATACGGATAGATATGAATATCATTTTCAACAATCCCACGGATACGGATAGCGAATCACTGACTGCAAATTTGCATGACAAACTGTGTCGTATAGCATTATGCCATTATGCAGATTGCAGAATGCAGACTGCACTATGCAGTATTCACCTATTCACACTGGTTGCTCGTTAGTCACCACTCGCCTGTAGTCGCTCGCTACCACAGTTTAGCCAATAGGCACAGTTGTTCAACTCCAGCCGAAACGCAGGACCAGATTTTGGTGGCTGGCAAGGTAGATATGATCAATCAGATTTGCCAGATGTTATCATTTTGTTGAAAGATATTGTCAGCTTATTTTGCCGAAAAAAATGATTACTAAGAATATTACTAAGTACAGTAGTAACTACAAAGTGTGCATGTACATGTATTAGGAATACCAACGTTTGTTTGCAGATGATGCTAAGATATATGCTACTCTTGATATTAATGATGATGGTGTTAATTTGAGTGACAAGTTGAAATGTGTTGAAAAATGGTGCAGTGAGTAGCAATTGACTATCTCAGTTAAGAAATGTGCAGTTATGCATATCCATATTGGCAACAAGATCACGGGTGCAGAAGAACCCAGCTTTGCTATAGGAAGCTCTGCACTGCCAGTAGTAGACCATGTTAAAGATCTTGGCGTTATTATCGATGAGCAACTTTAAGTTCCACCTGCACATCAACCACGTCGTAACTTCTGCATTCACCAGGGCCAATCTTATACTTAAATGTTTCACATCAAGGCATGTTCAAACTTTATTGCGTGCGTTCAAAACCGACGTGCTGCCAGTTATTGTATACGCTTCTATAGTATCTGGTCTCCGCATTATGCGGCTGACATCCGCAAAGTAGAGCGTGTTCAACGCAAATTCACAAAGCGTCACCTCACTCACCTGGGCTGGAGGAAACTGAGTTATGCAGATAGACTAGCCAGGTTAAAATTGGAAAGTCTTAAAGTCAGACGTCTGCGACATGACCTGATCTTGACTTACAAGATTCTTTTTGGGCTCACAGGTATGAATCAAAGTGACTTTTTCACATTTGCTGACAGAACCCACAGTACAAGAGGTCACGCATACAAACTCCTCAATAGCCACTGTCGAGTAGATGTGCGCAAGTGTTTCTTTGCTGAAAGAGTACTTCTTCTTCTTCTCGTATGCGTGTCATTTACCATAATTGGTCAGCCACGAAACAGTGTCCTCATCCGCAGAGTGTAGCCGAGATAAGCCACCATTCAGTTTTGTCAGGGGACAGGATTCGACAATGTGAGACATCGTCTGGGTCTCGCCACAAGGACACAGATCAGTGTCTGTAAGTTGCCA
>Ga0209149_1000650_pt1 | contig 15209 bp, 12 predicted proteins | sample WorMetTyACAVOLI2_FD_187423 | JGI IMG/M metagenome (GOLD analysis project Ga0209149, IMG submission 187423) | Marine gutless worms symbiont microbial communities from Max Planck institute for Marine Microbiology, Germany - Olavius algarvensis... ... | reverse complement strand
CTGATACATTAAGTCTAATTCTAGTCAGCCGCCACATGCAACGGGTTGTGCGAGTCTGTCGCCAAGTTTAAATATGTAACTGGCCTATAAGTGCAGTGGTCAGCCAACATTCTGCTATATCAATATGAAACAGGCCAAGCCAGGGACACCGACCTGCAACCTTACTATTAATGTGTTAATTTTATAGTTATTAGTATTTGTAGTGGCAGTGTTGGTGGTAGTGGTGGTGGTGTTATTACTGCAGTACATAAGTGACTGTGTCTAATGCTTTGTTTTAAAATTTTGTGCTGATATTTGAGCCAGATTTGGGAGAAAATTACTGCACTTATACATCTTTGGTTTTCTATATCTAACTCAAGCAATTAACGGTGTTAATTTTTTATTGCTATTAACGATCGTTAACGCATTAGTTTTACAGCCCTAAATACAACCCAACAATGCAGCCTGCAGGTTTTGAACAAATGATGCATTTCATTCTAGCTTGACTCAGTGTCAGGCTTCTTTAATCATTCTTTTGCAGACAACTTAGCTTAACAAAGTGATTTTTTCCCAACCATTCAATACACTGAAATTTCACTTTATTGAATTTTTTTCGTACTGCTCATCAAGCCAGACCAGCTTCTGTGCAGCACTCTGATAATTAATTTGCTCTTCATGTTTACTCACTGTGCTGCCATTGCATCACATCACATAAATGTTGACAATCCATGACTAATTTCATTAATTTTAGCTGTAAATAACTGACATGTGCACTGAGTCTGTGCTGATATCTGCCAAATCTGGCCGAAAATGCTGCTGCAACCAGGTTTGGCTGCATAATGGCCGGATGCTGGGGCTGCTGTTGCCGGAGCCAGAATCTGGTGCATCGCTAACATTAAAGCTGTGAGTGAATTGTGTTTCTGCTGCTGTCTGTAGATTGTTCTGTCAGCGATGCGCAATGGTTCTGATCGGTACAATGTGGCAGTCGATGACATCTTCCTTGTGCCAGGATACTGCACTGGACATTGTCAGTATATACTGTCAGTGCTTTATGCTTTTTGCTGCCTGTCCACCTGCTGCTTAGGCTTATCGCAGCTATTTAAAAGGAAATAAAGTAAGTAAAAGTGAAGGGACAAGGAAAGTTGAATAAGCATATCATTTTTGAAAGTATACTGATGCTGTTCACCCAAAATTATCAAAATTAGTTTGTGGTTGTCGAAACTAATGTGTTAGTTGTGTTCGGACAGGTGGGACTCGTGGTTTAAAATTGAGGCCGGTGTTTGCCAGGGCTGTGTGCTGGCCCCGCATTCATTTGCCACAGGCATGGATTGGTTGCTGGAATGGACAGTTGAATCTTGCCCGATTGGTGTGGCATTTGGCCAGAGATCCTTCACTGATCTGGATTTCGCTGACAATGTCTCTCTCCTCGCTGAACTGCTCGAGCTTCTTGTTCCGACACTGGAGACCACAGCAAGTGAGGCAGCATCTATGGGGCTCGAGATGAATTGGCAGAAGACAGAGGTCCAAGCTTTGGGTTGCAGGGAGGATATGCCAGTAACCATTAAGGTTCAGGGCCAAGACGTCACAGTAGTTGAGGAGTTCGTCTACCGTGGCTCTCTTATCCACTCAACAACTGGAAGCAGAGCCTAGAAAATTAGATTTGGAAGTGACAGCTCGCTGCGTCAATGAAGTTGAAGCTGTACAACACATGCATCTTACCAATATTCCTGTATGGTTTGGACTGCTGGGCAATATCAAAGGATCGATGCACTCGAGCAGTGGTGTCTGCGTATGCTGCTTGGCATCAGATAGTGCCGATGTGTCTGGGACGATGATGTACAGAGGCTAACGAATCAACCTAAACTCACTGCAATAATCCAGTCATGCTGACTCAATCTGTTTGGGCACATTGCGTGCATGGACGACAACGTAGATGCCAAGAGGATACGGTTAGCCTCCCGTCCAGCAGACTGTAGAGTGGAGAAGACAACCAGGACGTCCCCACATCACGTGGTTCAGCACCATCCAACAGGATCTGAGACATCACCTTATGCTCCCCAAAGCAGCAGATTTGGCTCAGAAGCGCCCTCTGTGGTGGAGGATGATGTCTACGTATGGTGCTACGCAATCTTAGAGTTGTAAGCCAGAAACGACGATGATGACGCTTGTTAAAACTACGGCTTGCCAAAGTTGGCACGTTTTTTGAGACACGGTGTGTATGTGTAGACAAAGTAAAGTGAGCGTTTAGAGGACTACTTTGCAGCTGATCTTGGCACTTGGTTGTAAAACATGGCCTTCATAATGTCGGCTATTCCAGACTTACTTACTTACTTACTTATTCCAGGCTGCTGAAAGGAGAGTTCTTTGTCAGATCAGCATGTTAAACAGAAAGACAGGCTGCAGAATTATAACATTAGAACAGATCTTGGAGTAAAGGGAATATTGCAATATGTTGATCTAATGCAACTGAAGTGGTTCAGCCATGTTCAAAGGATGTTTACGTCACAAGTTGTTCAACTGGAGGCTAACTCCACCAGACTTCCTCATCATCCACAGAAATGCTCGATGGACAACATCAAAGTTGCGGCGGAGAACAGAGGAAGAACTCTGACTGAAATGGAGTGTACCAACCTGTGTCTGCACAGAAGGAGGCGGCAGACTTCATACAGGCTCTTGGCATAGCTGTAATGTGCTAGCAGTATATTTGAGAAATCACCAGCTGACCCGTGTCACACCAGCTGACTGGAAGTTGGCCATAAAATGAATGCATGTGTATGTGTGTGTGCATGCAGTAGTAGTTGTAGTAGGACGTTTGTGTGTGGTCTGAGCAGCTACAAAGAGCGGACAGTGTCCCAGTCGACGTGAAGACATGACAGCTGCTTGTGTAGTTGTAGTAGGACGTTTGTGTGTGGTCTGAGCAGCTACAAAGAGCGGACAGTGTCCCAGTCGACGTGAAGACACGACAGCTGCTTGTGTAGTTGTAGTAGGACGTTTGTGTTTGGTCTGAGCAGCTACAAAGAGCGGACAGTGTCCCAGTCGACGTGAAGACACGACAGCTGCTTGTGTAGTTGTAGTAGGACGTTTGTGTGTGGTCTGAGCAGCTACAAAGAGCGGACAGTGTCCCAGTCGACGTGAAGACACGACAGCGGCTTGCGTAGTGCAGTGTACAACTGACAATCATTGTCTTGGTCAGCAGAAGTGCTGCTCCAATGGCTGCAGCAGAACTTGCCACGATCCAGGTTAATCAGTGCACTGTGTAGCAGTGTTGTAACAGTTGTCTGTAACTGTAACTTAAATGGCAAAATAACTGAAAAATAATGATGCAGTTAACTGTAACTATAACTGTAACTGAAAAATAAAAAAATAACTGAAACTGAAAAAAACTGAATCAGTTAATTAATAGGAAAATAGCAATAACTGCAAGCTTAGTTTACGTAAGCGGTTCAGGCTTCTAGCCATAGACCTCTTCAAATACTTCTAGCACAAGATATGACCGACCGTTCATCAGCCACAGCTATTGCTGCCTCTAACACTGTTGACAGTGAACTTATTTTATACTTTGCTGACAGCAAGGCCTATGCACAGAATGATGAATGACGGATTACACTTTTGGATTGTAAATGAGCTGAAGTATCCACTTTTGTCTCCTCTTGCACAGGATCTGCTGTCAGCGCCAGCATCTGAAGCATACATGGAACGTGTGTTTTCGGTCTGCGGGGAGCTGACAGTAGGCAAGCAAAACTGTCTCACCAAGGGCTTTGAGAAGAGAACATTCCTGAAAATGTACAGAAAATATTATGGATAGGCCTATTGAGTATTGGCACTGATAATGACACTGGCAGTTATGCACAATAACTGGTTTATGGCTAATTCAACCAGTTGGCATTGGTATTTGGACAGTGCACTGCTGTTGCAGTGTTTTTTTGTTTTTACATGTTACTGTTTTCACGCATTAAGATGACTCCAATTTGATCCAAAATAACTGTAACTGAAACTGTAACTGAAAAATCATAACTGAAACAACACTGCTGTGTAGTATGTCTGTGCTTGACAATCACGTTGATTGAAATGGCTTATCTGGTGCGATAAACATAAGCAGTTGTAAAACACTATGACAAATGTTAACCTGTGCCCAGAACCTGGCAGTTAAAAAGCTAAGGGCCAGTTGCACCAACTCTACTTAACTTTAAGTAGAGATTAACTCCGGCGCTAATCTATACTTAGCAAAAATTTCATTGCACCAACCACAATTTGCCGCTAATGGTTTCTTAAATCCTCACTTAAGTTAAGTGGCCATTTTTTGTCACTTAAGTTAAGACGCCGTCTTAAAAATGGAGAATTCATTATAAATACAAAGTTTTGCAACTATCTGACAAGAAACCTCGTACTCACTGACTAGCAAACCATACAATAATCATAAATTTGTATCATAAAACTAGTTATTTCATAGTAGGCCTAATTTGTAGCTTGTGCGAAATTATACTGCACGGCCATGTCAGCCTAGCTAATAAATATTCATACGCGTGAGCTAGCGCGTTGTTTTCATCTGCTTCTGGCTCCCGGTAACCAATGAAACTATTGGTCAAAGCCATGCAAGCCTATAGGCTATTTGTGGGCTGCTGCACACATGCACTATTTGCATCTTGTTTACATCGGTCATCTGAGCAGCCAATAGAAATTGTCGTTACATCGGAGGTATGCTTAAAACTCCACTTAACTAATCAAGCATTAATTTATGTCGGTGCAAACCATTTATGAACACGAGATAAGTGACTATTTAATCTCCGCTTAACGTTAATCAGAGATTAACTAAGTGGCGATTTAAGTAGCGTTGGTGCAACCAGCCCTAAGTGCCGATTACACCAACCAGATTTATCTTTAAGTAGAGATTAACTCCAGAATTAGGAATGGGAGTTAATCTCTACTTAAAGGTGAGTGTGATTGGTGCAATCGGCCCTTATATCTACCACACAGAACTAAACTTAAAACTACAGAGTTTTACAGAAAAAAACGTACAAAGTTTAATGCACCATAATTTTGCAACTGTAAATCACTGCGTCGTGTAGTTATCACCAAAATGTTCAGAAATTACGAACACAAAGGATAAACAAAAGTTTGAAATACTGCAATTAAATATTCTTTGTTAGCAGTGGTAAGTGAACTACTCAAAAACAGCAATAATGGCGACATTTTCCAGGCAAAATGTTGACAGAAATAAAGTTTGCAACAAGCATATCACACAAGTAACAAGATAGATGCTGAGTGTCTTCACCTTCACTGCACTGTTTAACTGTTGTCTGCCTGCGACTACGTACTGTCGGCGCTTCTGTCCTTTTTGTTTGTTTTTGTTTTGTCTAATTTTGTATGTTGTCCCTGCAATGTCTTTCACATGATAGTGTCACCTTAATCAGTACATTGTTACTTACTTACTTACCTTGAGAAGAGCGACCATTAACAATCGTTTAGACCACTGGGGCCAAATTCTCAAAAGTTCCTAAGATTTTCTTAAGTTTTTGTTAAGTCTTGCCTAAGTTTTTCCTAAGTTAGGGAGTTAGGAATTCCTAAGAAATACTTAAGAAAAGTCCCAAATTCTTAAGTCAGTTCTCAGAACATTTTCTTAGCAATTCGTAAGATATTAAGAACTGTTTTTAGCATACCAATAAACTGCCAATAGCAATCGGAGTTGCTATGGTCACATGACATCAGACAATCCTTAGGTAGGCTTGCAACACTGACGTTTGACATACGCCTTGGTAGGCCTTTCTGAGAAATCATTTTGTATAAATAAAAGGTTGGGAATTTAATTGGCTGTCCCACTGCTAAACAGTAATGATAATAATCGTACATATCCTTCTGGAATATGCCAATTTATAAATATCCTTCTGGAATATCCCAATTTATAAACAATCTGTGAACGTCAGGCAAATGAGGCATGTACGCTTGGACGACACCTGGCGAATTTTAGCGAGTTACGTCAGCACTGCATTCTACTCTGATGTTGACAGTAGGCCTAATTATGGCTTTCATGTTCATGTCTAGGCATCTTTTGCATCTGTTGGTGCTTTGATTGCAATACTCATGCAATCTGCTGCTCCAATGACATTGGAAAAGCCATTTTTGTTCTTAAGATTTGCTTCTTAAGATGGCTTCATGGCTTGCCTAAGCATTTTGCTAATTTTTGCCTAAGAACTTTTGAGAATTAGGAATTGTACTAAGTTTTTCCTCGGTTTTTCTTAGGAAAATCTTAAGCCTAAGTCTGAGTTAGGAACTTTTGAGAATCGGGCCCCTGGTCAGTAACACCGTTGATTAGTTCTTGGCTCATCATGTCCAAGCAACTGTCCAAGACTTGTTTCAGTTGGTCAGTGTTCTTGATCTTCTGACGATATACCACGTGCTGAAGAGCGTTCCAAATTGAATAATACACTGTCTAGCTGGAAACTTAACAATCATTCTGTCAACAATCCAGTTTTTTTTTCAATTTGTAAAGTTTTTATTAACAACTCAACAGTCAGAGATGCCATGTTTACATGCAGCTGACGTCACTGATGATGTGCAAGCACTTCTGGCTACTTAACAAAGGATATTTAACTAATTCATACAAATTTTGTGTTCACTGGGTGCAAACAATACGATTTTGTAGCAAATAGTTCAAAATTTATGATGTGCAAAACTTTGTGTCGTTTTTTCTGGAACACCCTATAGACAGAATTTGAGAAAGTTGAAAGCTCTGCCAATGACTGTTTTATTTTGCAAAGTTAATCTGGTGCACAGCATTGAAACTTGCTAGATGATGATCATGATCAGGATTGTGATCGTGGTCATGATGATGATGATGATGATGATGATGATGATGATGATGATGATTGATGATCGATGGTCGATGGTCGATGGTCGATGGTCGATGGTCGATGGTCGATGGTCGATGGTCGATGGTCGATGGTCGATGATCGATGATCGATGATCGATGATCGATGATCGATGATCGATGATGATTTCAAATGCAGTCTTGAGCAGCTGACAGAATGACTTGAGGGACAGATCAGTGTCTTGGAGCCTGGGAGGAACGGCGTTCCAGGACGCTAGGTATGAGACTGAGAATGATCGTGGCCCAGAGTAGACGTAAGTGTTTGCGGAGTAGACAGTTTGTTTGCATCGGTAGAACGTAGTTGACAGCGACTGGGAACAGAAGCCAGCGGCACATAGTAACTAGATAGGTATGTCGGTGCCAGTCCGTGATGACACTTGTGTCATGAGGCACAACTTGTAAGAGATACTGCTTGCTTGCTGCTGATGTTATTGTTAATCTTAATGCTTTTAGCACAAGAATACCAACTTTTTACATTTAAGTACACTGTGTGGTCAGTTAAATCTTGTATTGTCAATGATGTTGCTGTGCAGTTGCCTTGACAACAAGGTCTCCAGTCTACTGTCCGGGCACGATGTTTGCGTGTCAAGATGGATCGTGTATCAGTGCAGAACTTGTGTGCAACGGTGAGATGGACTGTACGTATGGGTCGGATGAAGGACCAGGATGTCGTCTACTTACCCCTCAGACTGGTACAATTACTCTTACTTTACTGTTGATATAATACTGCTTATTGCAATTGTAGTCAAATGCTACGAAGGACAACCATAACTGAACAAGCAGCCACGCAGGATAGCACTGTAAAATAGAACACAAAGCTTTGGCATGCACGGCCGCAGGCCTAGAGTACAACCAGACATAATACACATTTTTAGCACGGGTATTAATTAGGCTGCTACTAAGAACTAGGTTTATCACAATGCTGTAACACAAACCAAAACAAGAAACATGCATACTTTAACATAGGATTTAAGTTAAATATGAAAATTATTTACAGTACCTAATGCACTTCGCACAAAGATCCACAAAAGTTTGTAATTTTTAGCTGTAAAGTTTGCACAAACACAAACTGCAGGGATGGTCGAGTGGTTAGAGTCACCGGGCAGTGTGTGACAGGTCGTGACATTGTGTGACAGGAATTTGTAAATATGTATCACATTATGTGATACATATTTACAAATTCCGTCACTTTTGGTGCCACTGGGATTCAAACCCACGACCTGTCACACAATGTCACGACCTGTCACACACTGCCCGGTGACTCTAACCACTCGACCATCCCTGCTGTTTGTGTTTGTGCAAACTTTACAGCTAAAAATTACAAACTTTTGTGGATCTTTGTGCGAAGTGCATTAGGTACTGTAAATAATGATTCAAAAGAACAACTTTTAAGGCCCAAAATCAGCTTTGAAATTTTAGTCTCTACACTTTGAGCGTTGAGCTTTCAGTCGTCCTTGTTACAGGATGGATGACCTGTTGTGTTAGCATTAATGGCCTCCATGTATGTGTGTGTGTGTGTGTTTATATTAAGGGCTGCCATAGCACATGTAATCAGTGAGACCGGTCTGCTGTGCATTATTTAGCCTTCGCTCACGACAGCAAGAGCGGCTTAATGCAATGGGCTTGTCCATCTGTTTTTCTGTTTGTCTGTTTGTTAGTTTGTTAGTCCATCTGTCTGTCGCCAAACTACAAAAACGTAATTTTCTCAAAAACTTGGAGCTATGGTCTCTATTGATGACCTATAGGAAGTCATACATGGGCTTTTCAAAGAACCCATTATTGGATCCCTAAAATCCAAGATGGCGCTTCCGCCATCTTGAATATCGACATGACATCATTTTTATCTGCTGAGGGCGGTCCGAGTTGGATAAAATTTTGCGGACTGGTATAGAATGGCATGTTAACTGCGGCGATGTGGTCGAAATTGAAACCAGAAGTAGAATTCCAATATGGCGAATGTTTGGGCGAATTCAGTGGCATGTCATCCCAGAGCCACCTGCCACACTGCAGGGTGCTGCCACCTGGCGAATTCAGTGTCATGATCCCAAAGCCACATGCCACATTCAGGGTGCTGCCACCTGGCGAATTCAACGGCATGTCATTCCATAGCCATGTGCCACACTGCATGGTGCTACCACTTGGTGAATTCAGTGTCATGATCCCAGAGCCACCTGCCACATTTCAGGGTCCTGTCACCTGGCAAATTTCATGACATGTCATCTCAGAGCCACGTGCCATATTGCAGGGTGAAAGAATTCCATCTGCCATATTGAAAATCGTTTTTCGCCATATTTTATTATTTTGTTTTTCAAAATACAGTTTGGCCTTTGGCGAGTGGCGGCTTTCATATCGTCTTCGATACACTTGTTCAGCTCACCCTAAAAAAGTTGATATTACTTAGGAGCACATTGACGTTATGGCAATGTGCTGCAAAAGCAAATCAACCTTTTTGATTTTTGCTGTTTTAGTTCTGCGAGTTAATGACTGTCGTCCTTACACACCTTTTTAAACTGTTAAGTTTTTTCCATTTATATCTGTAAAGTGTAATGCCTATAATTTTTTCTTTGTCAGACAATGGAATGGCTGTTTTAGCTACAGTAATGCAGTTGAGACAGATTTGAGTCTTTGTGGTGTGCCAAAAAGGATGGGGACTGATTTACCAGTGTGTGGGTTAAGGGCGATGCCACTTTCACAGAACGAGGCTTGCAGAGACGCCAGGCATGACTGAAGTGCACTGATGTAATATTCACTGTCACTGGCAGTGATGTGATGTGATCTCCATTAGTTTGACATCAAGTTAGCATGTTCTTGCCATGGTATCTTGAGTTCGTTGTGTTGCCTCGACTGAACGAACTGTGCGTCTGACCTGTCACTGCAGCAGCATAACGAACTGAAGATGTCGGATGCAAAGTTCGTTCAGTGAATTTTTAGTTGAGGCAACGGTGTCTAATATTGTGTTGCACATTTACCTGTGTACTTAGCTCGAATGCTCACTGAAGTTCTGTGAATAATTTGCAAACTCGTACTAAGTGGCTCACCTTTACAGACCTTCTCGTTCTTCACACTCTTCAGTTTCTTTTGTAGTTCTTGTCTTTCTTGTTAGTTTTTAGTTTGTCCGTGTACGAGACGAAACCAGGCGTCAGTTGTCATATGCCAGTAATGGGAGTTGTGATAGTAATATACCGGTGTGTAGGTGGCGGGTTGCGGCCGCAGTCGAGTGACCTTTCATCAGCCGGCATCATTGCCATCACCGTCTTTATCCTCGCCATTGTCCTCTGTCTGACTGCTGCAACGTACTGCATCGTTCGACGTCCACAGATCTTCCGACGCCGATACAACGGAGGCAGGGCGTCAGATTACGTTGATCGGCGTGACGTGGGAGCACAGATGCCGTCACCACCGCCGTATGATGCTCACACGATGCCGCTACCTCCACCGTACAGCTCCATCGACAAGCCGCCTGACTATGAGGTTGTCTTATTGAGAGATGGACGATGTCTTTATCGACCTCGGACTGAATCTGAGACTGCAGCGGAGTCAGACGCTGCAGATGATCTTCACGTCTAGGTGAGGCGGTCTTCAACGGTTTGACAAGTGCGACTGCAGGGTATTGCTTTGACTCCCCTGTGTTCGTTTGTTTCTTTGCTACAATGCTTGTTACCGTTGTAACGTTACGACTAGCGTCATGAAATAATCAGATTAGACGGGCAATGGCTGTTTGTATCATCATGTCATTAAGGTCGTACTCCGACGTACTTTTTTTACTTTTTTTATTTCAATAAACGAATGACTTATGTACATGTATTAAACATTGTAATTATGGACGCCCGCTCAGCGTAGCTTGAGCGAAGTCCATGTTATGTTTTGCGAACGTTATTTTTTTATGGCCGCCTTATTCTCCGGCCCGGGTTAACGGAAGTTCGCAAAACTTTTACATGTGGTGGACCTGGAGTGTGAATAGAGAAGTTACTACTTGGATTTTTTTCCTGGTCATCCTTAAACTACAGGGTGGGCCAAAAAGTGATGGAATTTGGCACATTTTCAGACCCCACCCGCAAACTTTCTGCTCTCACGCACGAACGCAGCAGAATATTGTAATTCTGAAAAAAAAACTTGTTAAGCACAGATGGTTGCTCTACACGTGTGCTACGTTTGGTGAACTTTGGCCTACAAACCCCTGAGATCCACGCGTCGTAAAATTCTTAAAAACTAACGACATGGGTGAATAGCATGGGACATGTTTTATTTCCATTCGCTAGATGGCAGCACGACCACGCCCGAACTCCGTAGAATACAGTAATTCTAAAACAACTACATTGCTGCCCTCGGCTAAATGTAACGTCCACTCTTCCAAGGTCGAACTGGCAGTGGCGGGCGTCCATCCAGTTGGCACGATATCGTCACATGCCAGCGTCTAGTTATTTTTTTAAATAAAGCAGCTTTATAACAAAAGAAGTTTGTTATTGAGAAATGCAAAGCTAGTATGCGTTTTGTCGGATATTAAGTCTGCTGTAATTGTGTGTATCTGTCCAGTCACAGATATCTCGGCGACGGTGACACTGATCGACGTAAAATTTGCATGTTGGTACATCGGTCCCGGACAGATCTTTTCCCCTTTTGGCGGAACTACTCTCAGGGGGTCTCCAAATCCATTATTTTGGCCCTCTAAAAAGCGAATGTCTCGAAAACGGTAAGTCACAGTGTTAGATGTCAACATCAGCTCGACGAGAGCTTTCAAAAAAATGTTAAGTTACGAGGCGTAGCCGCCCAGGGTAGTCCATTATGTGTTGCATTGAACATTTCTGCAATGTCATCTGTGACAAACGCGAGAATACGGACGCGTCGCTGATCTCGGGTATGGCAGACGACGACGGTCCCTCTGTTTATCACGCGTGTGGACGGACACGACGACCAGCAGTTATCGATCGTTATTTTTACCGCGCAATGCGATGCATAAGCGCGGTCTTTGCTGTCATGCAGTGTCTGTCTGTCTGTCGGTCCGTCCGTCACGTTCGTGGATCACGTCAAAACGAATAAACATATCTTCGAAATTTTTTCACCATCGGGTAGCGACACCATTCTAGTTTTTCCGTACCAAAGGGGGTGCCGATATTCCGACGGGAAACCCCCTAACGGGGTAGTCGAATGCAAGAGGGTATGATAAAATGACGATTTTTTCACAAATATCTCGCTGTATCTCAGAAACGCTTATAGTTAGATGGGCACATGCAGCGAGACAATTTGTAAGCATTGAATTCTCTTTCCATCCATACAACATTTAGCGTGATTGCCCCAGGGGCGTCCCCAAGGGAAACAAAAATGTGGTAAAAATAGCGATTTTTGGACTTATGCATTGACTTAAGCATCGTATAACTCGAAAACTATTGAAGATAGATAGGTACATGCTGCGAAGCGTTTGGCAAGCATTGAATTGTCTTTCCATCCATGCAACATTTGCAACATATTGCATGATAGTCGCAGGGGCCTCTCCAGGGGAAACAAAAATGTGGGCTGCGGTACGTGAAAACAGCGATTTTTTCACGTTCGTGGATCATGTCAAAACGGTCGAATTTTTTTCACCATCGGGTAGCCACACCATTCTAGTGTATAGAAGCTATACAGACACGAAGCATCGCGCGGCCTCTTTGCGACAGCAGAGCTTCTTGTATAAAACGCCACCTGCATTGGACGCCAACGTTAATTTTAATAGTCTACAGTACACTAGACAGAGTCAAACAATCGGCGACGGAGATGTTGCCATCCCTTGAAAAGGGGGTGAGTTGCACATGTTCATAACTGCACCCCGCGTTTGTCGTTGTGCGTCTTGCTGACGCAACGTAGGCCTACTTGTTATTTAAATATTTTGTGCTATAAATAGAAAGACCAAGCCGAAACAGCAGATTTTCTTTTCAGTTTCAACATTGTTTTCGGTTCGATGGTAATTAATTGTTACGGTAAACGGACATTATTGACAATAATGGCAAGCACTGAACACCAAGTGAAAAGCAGGAAGCGAACAAATGACAAAATACACGAATCGCTTTTTCTGCTGCAATTTTGTTGTTGCATAAAAAACTATGGATGAGTGCAATATACACCGTGTTCCAAAAAAGTAAGCCCCTTGAAGGCCTTGATGTTTGATAATAACTTTGGCAAATGTGGACTGATTTTGAAAATTCTTTTACCAGGTGATTCGTAAGAAAATTCTCCCTGTACACATCACAAAGATTTCCACCTCGCCTGCAGTAAATTGCTACACTACCTTGTGAAAGTCAAAAATCCAAAAATGTTACTGACTTTGACAGCACCGCAACAGACTGTTGACATGTTCTTGAGGACACTTTGAGGACTTGATTTAACATTTAACAGTAGTTAGACAGACTGTCTCAAGACTGCTCACACTGACTGACTGACTAACATTTTGAAGTTTGTCAGACGACGTCTCGAATCAACCGCTGAAGCTTAGTCTACCACATGGAATAAACAGTTGAACGTTGTTGCATCATGGCAATTTGTTAACCATGATTATCTTCGCACCGTATTCGTTCTTTCTGTGGCTATATTTCGTATGTTGTACACGTATTTTAGTAAAATCTGGTATCTCGCATTAAATTTTAGCTAAACATATTAATTGTCACTTTCAGCATGAAAATTTGGTAACATTTTTGGATTTTCGACTTTCACAAGGTGGTGTAGAAACATACAGTACTGCACATACCACATACATAAGTACCGTCTGGTCGCTGTAGCAGTCGCTGCTAAAGTTGCTGGCAGGACAACAACTCTGCAAATACAGTTTGGTTGTTTTAACTTTGAGTGAAAAATTTTTGTAAGAGAAGTATTAAATATATGTGTAGGCCTATCTGTATTCCACTGCAGTATTATTGTTTATAAGCCCCTTATTGATTATTGTTTATATTTATTATAAGTTTATAATGTTGTTCTAGATATGGGAGATTGGCTCAGTCTGCTTGGATGAGCTGTTGCTTTTCTTGCAGCCCGTCGACGTGACGATTAAATACGCCTATTGACGATGACGACGAGGATGATGATGATGAATAGCTGGACTGGACAAAACACTGCATCTGTCTTTTTGACTTCTTATAACTGCTGCATGCAAATTAATATTGATGATGAGATGATGATAATGATGGTGATGATGAACGGTTTATCGAGTGATTTATGAATAAATCAACTTCTAGATTCATTTCATAAGCCTCACCAGTCTTGTCTCGATTCACCTCCTCATCCACTTGTCAGCCCATCTTTCTCATCATCCATCACTCCTTCACTCTTTCACTCCAGGCACAAAACCTACCTTTTCAACAAATCCTTCCCATGACTTCTTTTACCTATTGGAGTATAATGACTCTGGACTGGACCTATCACGCTCATCAGATTATTTTTAGTTTCGGATTTTAATTTTTTGTTTATTCCGTGTGGTAGACTAAGCTGGATACCCGTCAGCTTTTTACTGCACGTTAAGTACACACGTATCGTATTGCATCGTACGTAACGGTGTTGTTACGGCAATGTTTGTTGTTATAGTGTGCATGATTTCAAAATTACTCAGTAAACTAAACTCGGTCTTATGTCGTGTCATCAGTGCAACATAGGAATTGAAGATAATGCAATTATATTGTTATAAATGTAAAAAAAAACTGCGATTTAGACACTAGTTAGCGGCGAATGACACATCTAAAACTGCAAAAATTACAAAAAAAGGTGATTACCCACCAACACATCGCCTAAATGTCAATGTGCTGTTGAGTAATATCGCCTTTTGTAATTTTTGCAGTTTTAAATGTGTCATTCGCCGTTAACTCGTATCTAAACCGCAGTTTTTTACATTTATATTTGCTGTTTTATTACATTTCTGTAGCTGTTAATTGGTACAGGGTATGTGGTACGGAGTATGGGATACCCACAATTTTTGAGGTGCTCCTGTAGCCCATCCAGCCCCTACCAAGTTCGGTACTATAGTTGTTATTGTAATGTAGGCTACTTCCCAAACCGAAGTTGTGTACCAATGTAGAAGTTGCTATCTTCAACGATTGCAGAAAGAAGTAGGGGTACTAAATTTTTTCAATGCTCCCTAGCCATTTATTCTGGATCGGCAAAATAAGCGAAATAAAAATCAATTTAATTAATCCACAGATGTTGATTGCTGACTGCAAGCAGTGGATGGAAACTTGGCTACTTAGATTAATATAGGAAAGTGCAAAGCCATATCTTATCTTGCTCTGGCGCTTTGCTATTCAGCAGCAGAGTACTGCGCCCCAGTCTGGTCACGCTCTGCTCACACAAGTCGGGTCGATGTACAGTTGAACTCTACCATGCGTCTCATCTCTGGTACCCTCCGTTC
>Ga0209149_1000649_pt1 | contig 15227 bp, 10 predicted proteins | sample WorMetTyACAVOLI2_FD_187423 | JGI IMG/M metagenome (GOLD analysis project Ga0209149, IMG submission 187423) | Marine gutless worms symbiont microbial communities from Max Planck institute for Marine Microbiology, Germany - Olavius algarvensis... ... | reverse complement strand
TTTAAAGCACGCTTAGATAAGTTCTGGTCGCACCAAGCAGTTAAATTTGATTTTACAGCCGTCCTGACTGGTACCGGAAACCGATCAGAAGAATTGAAAAAGTTATAATGTTTTTATAATATAGTTGTGTTGTTAATGATGCGGACATAGAGGTGTCAGACACCTGCGTCCTTAATCTCCGGTTGAGTTGAGTTGAGTTGAGTTGATATCAACAAAGGCGATATCGACCCACCTCTACGCAATATTATTCTTTGGCTGCATTTAAGTATTCTATGGCTTGTTTTTGTTTTTGATTTTCACATTTTCATCGTAATAAATAAAAAAATCATTTGATAATAAATATGCCGTCAGACATTGACGTTTTAATGGAAATGGGATTTTCCCAGAAAAGAGCGTAATAAACGATATTGCACACGTTGTCTTCAGTAGAAAAATAATTTTGTAGACGCACTCACATGGAACTGCAATTAATTGCCGCAGTTAATTGGTGAATGAATGCTTGTAGCGGTGTCGAGACGTATGAGCGACAACACGTTTCCCTGCTCGTGCATCATGGGTCAGAAACCCGCCTTCTGGGTTGGTTAGGGCTGTTTCAGAAAAAACCGCATCTCCCGGGGGGACGATAGTCCCCGGCGGTCACTGCAAAAGGTACAGGGCCACAGGACTGCACAGGGCCGGAGTCGACGTGGAAGTGACTCCACCCACAGGCGGCCATGTGGGACATCCCCCCAATCCGGCGAACCTGTGTGACCGCAGTGCGCAGGGAAGTAAATCGTGACACTCAGGGTCATTTGCAAAATACTCAGACATAGGCCTTGTTACAATTTCCTTCCCGGCGTGCTGTGTGTCGCACAGGGGCACTGGATTACCAGTTATGGTTCGTGACATGCACACAAGAAGAACAAGACCGGATTACCTACAGGCATGTCCCACAGGACCGCCTGTGGATGGAGTCAAGTCCGCATTGACTCCGGCCCTGTGCAGCCCTGTGGCCCTGTACCTTTTGCAGTGACCCATTCCTGGAACCGCCGCCATCCGCCGCCGCCGCGAGTCGATGAAGCCCCAAGTAGAAGTCAAGTTGATGAACCATCGACCTGCTGCCGATTGCGCCCGATGCCGCCGCTTAGTCGTCGACTTGATGCATTTTGTTCAATTGCATCGACATAATTTTTGGCACAGTTTTCAATGTGGTTGTTGTAGCATAATAGCATTAAATGATTAAAACAGAGTGACTCTCAGTCTCAGACTCTGTGCTTGAGCGACTGTCGTTTGTCGTTACTCGTTGACTATTGGCTATATTACTTATGTATTACTTGAGCATAGTTCGTAGGCCTAGGTCTGTTGTACAATACAAGCACAATACACAGTAGGCCTGTTAGACATATTTGTTCATTAGAAGGCTAATCGCCTAAATGATTTCATGGTTTCGGATTCGGACTGCTGACATCAGAATTGCGCTGCATCTCCTATTGTCGTAGTTTCCAGTTTCCACCCTACAGTTGCAGCACAACAATCAACAAATAGTACATATGGGCTATACTGCAGTTTCAACTATCTAATCTACAGTGTAGCTACAAGTAGGGCCTGTCTGGTGTGTCTATATGACAGTAGACACTAGACAGGCCCTACTTGTATAGCTTTATACCAACTTACCAAGTCAGTAGGCAAACTAGGCATCTTGTATTATACTGGCAGTGAATCACGTGTACTCAAGTCAGTCAGTCGATTGACAACGACTTAGTCGACTAAGTCAGTTGATGGTATGCCAAGTCAGTCGATCATACGCTCAGCGACTGACTTTGGAGACTAGGGGATGGCAATTGTTTTTTTCTGAGTAAGGTAGCAAGTAGCAAGTTGTGCCTTTTTGGGGGTATGATGGCCAAAAGGCATGTAATTTCCGGGAGGTGTGGTATTATTTACGAGTTTGATTACCGGGATCACTCGTGGTCTGCTCAATGGCAACCAGAATACAGACCCTAGCCGCGAGACTGCAGTTGGTTATGTTTTCCTGTCAGGTGCACTAATCAGGATTAGACCTTGCGGTGTTTAGTACTACCATCCTGCTGTCCTCTATGTCAGCGTTACCATGTCGGGTTTTTTCTCTTATCTGTTTTCAGTCTCGTCTGGGTTTCCGAGTATTTTTCGGATTTTCAGTATTACTTTTCAGGCGTTCATTATTCTTTTGTTACCATTTCTATCACAACACTAATCTGCATGGTCCGTGAAAAGCAGTTGACACGATATTTCGTTTATATTATTAATAAAGTGCTAGTCTTCATATTTTACCAATATTTTTCAAGCAGTGTGGCCTTGGCCTGATCAACAGTCGTCTGACAGTAACATCATTATCATCATATTTATTTTGCCATAAACTGAATAAAAAGTAATAACATACTACAAGTTTAACACAAAATGGCAGGCAACCAGAAAAGCTAGTGCTCATTGAGTTGGCAGCCTGTTGTAAAGATTGAAACATAATTATTATAGTTTTTTCTCCCATCTGTTTTCGGTCTCATCGGGGTTTATGAGTAACAATGCATAGTACATACGTGTAGATGTCCTGAAAATCTTGCATTGTATCCAAACCAGTTTCATCCATATTCCATCCCCGGTTGTCCATCGTCAAATAGTCAATTTTATTGTCTGTCCAATGCTATGCATGGACAGAATATAAATTTACCTGTGTGTGTATGTGTGTGTGTGTGTCCGTCACACTTTCTGTCAACTCGCCTACAGGTCAGACCCCTCAACGGATTTTCACAGTTGATAGCTTAAAAGATGCAGATTTACACAAGGATGTGCCTTTTGGGGGTCTCGATGATGAATAATCACATTTATGGGTCCAAAGTCCCCAAAACCCCCATTTTGAGGGCCTGAATAGGCATTTCAAGCCATATATGCGAAAAATTCAAATAGCTATATCTTCAGATCTCTGTATCAGATTGACATGAAAGTTGACAGGCAGCTGCAGCCAGCAACAGAGACTTTGTGGGTGGTCTCATATGGTGGTAAAACAATTACAAGATGGCGGATGATCGCCATTTTGAAAATCGATATATTGCCATATCTCAGCGAAAAACCATCCCATTTTGACGAAATTTTGTACACAGCAGCAGATTTTGAACTGGATAAACGTCACGTGATCAAAAATGAAAAAGTTGCATTAAACAGACTCCGAGTTCGACAGAACGTATTTCTTGTTAGAATTATATTTAAGCATCATCATTATCATCACCTAGATCCCCATTATCAGCAAATATGATATGATATTATATTGTGATTCTATTTTAGCAAAGAGAACGGATTGATCATAGGAGAAGCTAGGAGGTAGGACCATCGTAAACTACAGCAACAGCATTTTAGATTACAGCAAAAATTGTGTAATTATGAAGCTGAAATCCGGGGAGGACAGTATCAAATACGTGTGAAAATCTGGACCCTTTGTGGTGGTTTCGTAACCATATTTCATACAGGGTTGGTGGACAGGACTGGTGGTAGGTTTATGAGTGCAGTCCCCCCCGGGGGGTGCATTTTTTCTGGAACAGCCTTTAGGGTCAGAAGCACGGGTTAGTGCCCGTTTTCTTATATTCGCTTTAAGAATGCTACTGTCGCTGAAATGTCTTGTCGCCCAAACAACCATGGACCATTTTCAGCTTTTTAATATACATTTTGCATTTTATGTTTAATATTGTATTTATTTTGTACGCCTTTATTGAAGATGCTGTATTGGATTGTAGTGAGAAAGCTTTAGCCCTGACCAATAATAGCGGAGTTGCTGCTGCAACTGAATGGTGAGTAGAAATTTATTGCCATGAAATATTATTTACTTTTGGTGTTAATTGGACAAAATGTGTGAGAACAATAAGCGTAGATTTATGCTGACAATTGTCAAGTGAGTTTAGTGATTATGTCACTAACTGAAGTTCAGTTAATGCTGTAAATACAAAATATTTTTCTGCACAGTAATAACGGTGTGTGAACATTTCGTAACTAGAGTTTTATAAATGCAGTTTGTGTTGTACTTTGTAGTCTACTAAGCTAACTGAGAAACTGACTTTGTGAATGTTTCACTATCAAATTAGGTTATTTGCTCATGAGAATGATCCAGATGTTGATGATGATACTGCTGCAGCAGAAGTCAATTTACCTTCAGGTAATTGTATTACCATGTAGTCTGTTCTGGTATGGTATGTTCTGTTTCTGTGACTTAGCAGTTTTAATTGCCAAAGCAGCTACAAAGGCTTTGAGCAGTTACCAATGGCTTAGCGACTGGTTCTGGGGACTGGATATTGGCCATTGTCATCCTTCTGATTAGCAGTTATACATAGGTGCATAAAATAATAAATTATTAGTTAGATTCTTCCATGTTATTAAACCCCTGCTCGTAAAAGCGGGGGCTTTGCACGACGATGACACCTGTCTGTTAGTTTGTTCATTCGTTTGTTGCACGTGAAGCTTATAAAGTCATTCACTACGTAGCAGCAGCTGGTGGCGAGTGGGGGCTTATCGTATCGACTCTGATACACTTGTTTTGTTTATTTATACCGTTTGCTTTTACTGATCTGAAATATTAGTATTTCATGCACATTAAGTTATTCTGTACATTGGTTGAGTAGGACCTGTAACAGAAGGCAGTGATGATGCAATGACAGAGGGACAGCAGCAGGTACCTCTACAGGCAAAGTCACTCAAGTGTGATGAGTACGTTTTTTTATTATCATAATTGTTACCATTACTGGCATGTTATTTGTTATCAGTCTGTAACATTTATTGTTTATTTATGCTAATGATGGCTGTTATGCAATCCAAGCTGACATTTTTATGCAACTAGAATGTGCCCTTATAGTGGACCCTGCCCCTCTCGCACAGTATTGTTGGCAGTGGTGCTTGAAACCGAGATTACCGAGACAGCAGAGCTGGCACGAACTCAACATTTTCATGAATGGCCAGCATCTCAAGCATAACCGACACCTCGGCTTGATGTGACCTGGATCAAACGCTGTTGTTCAAATGACGTTTATCCAAAACGTCCGCCAAACCGAAGAGCCGGAAGTTGAAGAGTCTGCCATCCAAGCTTGTTGATATTACCTGGGCACCAGTGCAAGTACTCTGCAGACATCAGCTGTGCCTTTGTGCTACGTGACTGCAGAATATTGTTGTCCACTGTGGACATGTTCCAGTCACATAGATTATGTTTACTCACAACTTCACAGCTGCGTACAACTGATTTCAAGGTGCTTGCAGTCAACGCAGAACCCCTAGTTATCAGCTTTGTGAACGTACCCGCTACCAGCCTGTGTCACAAGGCAGCAGCAGATAAACTTCCGGCACCTGCTGAATCACACCTAGCTTGGCCTGTACATCCACCACTGTGGCTTGCATCTTGTCGACCAATCTGGTCAGATTTGACACCTGTCAGCCACATCAGGTGTATGTAGGTGTTCTTCAAAAACAGACAATGACCCACATTATCGACTCATGCCCAGACTTCAGACTGATGGCGGATTATATCGACTCCAAGCAGAGGAATGCAAGTCATCTGGCTAAACACAGCACTGGCCCAGTGAGATTAGCAAATGTTTGCAAAATGAATAGTGATAAAAAATCTGTTTTGCTGATCTGCAAATGACACATCATGCGCCTCTTTATTATATCAAGAACAGTTTAGAGTTATTCCCATAAATTCTGAGTAGTCAGAATCGGTCGAATCTGATGAAGCTTGGAAATTATGAATTCAGAGAACAGAAACTGGATGCAAATAAGTGAAGCACATTGTTGAGCACCTCCAGTGCACTTGCAATGTATGCTCGCATCTCGAAAACAGAAACATGTTCAAAGAGCAGCTGTTATGTTCTACAACTAACACTCGTGGAGTACGCATTACTAAACAGTAAATATGATGAGGGGTGTGACGGAGTTCGAGTTTGAATATTGTTGAAATCTGACAATTTCCTACATCTGAATCCGTCGGATGTACAGAGACAATTTTTGGTCGAATTCGAATTTTGTTTTGTGCTAAAACTGGCCTGCAGAAAAGCATGAAATGGTTAGCAACAAACACAGCCACTCCCACTGCATTGAAAACCACGTCGAATAACCAGGATTGCTGGGCAGGTTGAAACTTGAATCGGCTGAGCTGAGCTGATCGGCTCGTTTGTTTACATTTTTATTCTAGCTATTGTTTGGTAACACAACATTGTTTGCAAGTAGTTGGCGCAGTAAATCCACATTTGAATCCATACGGATGTTAAATGTGAAATATGTATCCGACAAAAGCGGATTTCAGCTGGCTCCGTCACATCCCTAAATATGATGTTACACACATGTTCAATATGATGTCACTCATGTTTCATACATAGATTCCTTTGCAGTGCTAATATGATACTAACGTCTAAGCCAGCAGAATGAAGTTTCCACTGAATGTCTTCTGAATCGTTGCTAGAGTTACTACTATAGTTGACCAGTGTACAAGTAGTGATGATTCTGTGCAGCTGTGGAAAGTTGTTGAAGTCTGAGAATGAAGTTCAGCTGCACGCAACTCGTAGTGGTCATGCCAACTTCTCCGAGTCGGTAGAAGAAGTAAAACCTCTTACAGAAGAGGAGAAGAAAGCTCAGCTTGCAAAGTACTATTCTATATTGTGAACTCACGCTAAGTGTTAATGTTTGTATTGGCGTTGTAATGAATGTCAACATTTTGCATTATAATATCACAGTGAATTATGCAGCAATATTTATTATGAATGAAAGGAAACTGCTCAGGACAGTGATGGTTACATCTGATTACAGTTAGCTAATTTGGTGGACAGTACGACATACACAGGATTACATAATGCATGCAACACTGCAGAGGAGCTGTGACATTATGCCAACTAGTTGAGTCCTTTCATAATAATAATAATAATAATAATAATAATAATAGTCATAATAGTAGTAATAATAATATGTGGGGAGGAATGCTGTACTGATGCAGAGACCATCTTGCACTTGTATGTGCAGACACCAACCAGCTAGTCTACATGGGTCAGCCTCTGAGGCAGTGCACTCAGGTCATTGCTGAGATTGCCTCATGACACACTGGACCAATCTGATACCTCCATGTGCTCCTCCCCGGACAACTACTGTCAGTGCCTGTTCCCAGGCAGGATTGTGAGTAGGCTAAATTCAGATTTGTCACATTTTTGTGCTTCCCGGCCAGCCAGGTCAGAAGGGCAATGTGTTTTCCGTGCATTGCAACCTGTGTTGGAGGTTGACAGAATCCTGGTAATTGAATGAAGGCTACATACGGGTAGCTGGAAATGCACGTGACTTTGGCCATGAGATCCCCTACACGGAAGGCCAGGGTGGTTTGCGCTGGTCAATCAGCTGTTCACGTGAGTGGGTATGAGTGGCTCTGCTAACTGTGGCTCATGGGTTAGTTGGGGGTCTGGAGACAGGCTTGATCAGTGGTTGTGGCCTGCCGAGCCATGGCGGGAATTTTGGTTCACTGACATTTACACTGACGGTCCACTACATTCAAATGTAGTCATTCTTGACATTCCTGTTAGCCTCCCTTCTGGCAGACTGGAGAAGACAACTAGGTCATCCCCACATCACATGGCTCAGCACCGTCCAACAAGATCTGAAACAACACCACCTTATGCTCCCCGAAGCAGCAGATTTGGCTCAGAACCACCCTCTGTGGAGGATGATGTCGACGTATGGCGCTACGCAATCTTGAGTTGCATCATGCATGCCAGAAACGACGACGGTGACGACATTCTTTGGAGTGTGAGGGTGCTCACCCGCTGTGGCCTGGGGGGCTATGACCCTCGACCGACTGGCTCCAAGTTTCTGAATATATCCTCCCTGTAGCTTTTACATATGCAGAAGGACGAATCTTTAATCTTACTCTATGGATGATGTTAATTTAAGTACAAGTACGAGAACAGAATATTGAAACATGCCAACAGGCAAAGTTCATGATTTGAGGACACTGCAGGACAGGACTAGAGATCTGCTTTGACTATCTGGGCAGACACTCGGGCTTACTACTGGTATATTAATGGGTCATTCACAAAATGAACTGACATCTCAGCATATTGTGGGTCATAAACAACCCAGTGTGCAGTTAGTGTGAAGAAGGGCCCGAAATCACAGCCAACTTTGTATACAAATGTAGTCATTTTGCAATGATATGACAGGAGACCTGCGAAAAATATTATTTACACCCTTCTGAAGTTCTGTCAATACAGAATCTAATGACATTCATTCAGAAATCTCAGTGTTCTCATAACACTGTAGTCCCTGGCATATTATTAGGAGTCATTTTGGGGATGGCCTAATCACCCACTTGGCGCTCTCGCATATAGGGCTGATTCTGCCCTGCCTCTTTATAGAACAGAATGGAACAGAATATGTGTACAGCTGGAATGTTCGTTGTTTTGAAGGGTTCAGGAGTTGATGAAGCAGAAAAGACTCGAGAGAGAAGAGAAAGAAAAACAGGAACAATTGCAGCGCGAGAAACAAAGACGGGTGCATGGGAAGGAGTTGACTAATGTCAAGCAGAAGTATGTAACATGCCAATCTGCTGCCGCATTTGATATACTGTGTTTATTTAATGTGTGCAGTAGTCAAATGTTCCTTATCACCTGTATTACTTTTATGTATCAATGTTTATGAATTATGTATCAGTGTGAGTGATAGACTTCTCTGGTGAATGTGCTGCTGGCTGACCTCGGTTGCTGTGGAATATGGGCCATTAATATGAGCTTGCTTGTTACATCTGTTGTTTTTAGCGAGCGTTACATTAAACTCACACTCGCTGCTGTTGGGCTCGCTTTTTCGTCTGTTTTTTTTGTGCTAGATGGAGGTGGAAAGCCCATGAATAAAGGAACTTAAGGTCAAACTACATGTTACCTTGTAGTGAATGTCTGTACACTGGATTAAACAAAGTTCAAATTTTTGAACTTCACTTTAATTATTTGAATTCGAATGCAGCAAATTGATGGTCGTTTGTAAAAGTGCAAACAAATGTTAATAGTAGATGATGCATAGTTTACAGCAGCGGCCGTGGTGGCATGTCCATTGGTTGCGAGTTCCGGAGTGAGTCGCATTCCGACTGTGCATTCTGGCCTACTGCTGTCTTCATGCAACAGCGCCGATGTACCTTGCTGAGAGCCTTCTCCGGACAGATACTGGACGCCGTCTGCGTTCTGCTGATACAGCCATGCTGATGGTACTGTCCACCAGCCGTTCAATGCTCGGTGATAGTGCTTTCCTAGTGGCTTTAGCACGTGCATGGAACAGCCTGCCGCCGTCTGTCAGAAGTACACCGTCGCAGACAACGTTCCGTCACGAGCTGAAGACTATACTTTTTGGTCGTCCTTTGACAATGACTAGGCGATCGTGATTGTACTGCACAGTATAACTGTTGTCTGCCCACGACTACTGACTGTCAGCGCTTCTGTCCTTTTGTTTGTTTTTGTTTTGTCTAATTTTGTACGGTGTCCCCGCAATGTCCTTGACATGGTAGTGTCACCTTAATCAGTACATTGTTTATAATAATAATAATAATAATAATAGCATGACGTCACAATTACTGGCATTTGTCTGCATTGTTTTCTTTCAGCAACTGGCAGAGTTGTAAGCAAATCACGTACCTGCCTGCTGCCGGAGCATGTTAATGTTGAGTGTCTAGAATTAATTGCATGTAATTGGAATTAGATCTACAGGTATCATTATGGTCCTCAACGATACATAGTTTGAGACTCGTTCGATGACGTCACGGAGTTGGAATTTAATTTGAATTTTTGCATCCAAAATTTGAAACAAAAATAATCACGAATTTAGCATTGTATTGCTATCTTCCAAGTTCGTTTGTAGTGTACAGATTTTACTGAATTTCTCTGACATTGTATTTTATGTTGCTTGAAGTTTCAATAGTGTTGCATAATTCTGACGTCTCTGATGTTTCTTTGTTACAACCAGGATGCACGACGACGAAATGAAGAAGATAATGGAAGAGCGACGACGGGAGAAGGAGGAGGAGAAACAAGCAAGGTTATTGCTACTATTTTCATGATTACTTTCATGCATAATTTGCATCTTTTCTGTTTAAATTATTAGTTGTGACAAATGCTGATTTCCACGATGATATAATTGTAGACTAATTGAATGGACATGTTGATATACTCATGACTGACAGGTGGCTCGTTTGATTCCTAGCTGACTCATTGTGTAACTACTCTGTGCAGTTGTTCACAAATTATTGCCTGTCTCACTGCAACTGGGAAGGTAACTACAGGCCTGGCAGAAAATAAGGACAGCCTACCACCAAGTGTGTGACTTGGGATCATCTCCAGAACTGCTGATATCCATTATGGGACTACATTTACTTAACCTTGAATAAAGTTGCATGTAGCTTCCTTGCTGTAAAATATTGTGGCACTGGTGATAATAGTGTCAAAAATATCGACTGTTCATTCATTAGCATTGGTTGGTTTTGTTAAACTGGCATAATATATTCTTGACTGTCCAAGTTAGTTACTGATGCTAATAAACGAGCATTGTGATTGTCTGTTTTCCACTTCTTGTGACCTCACTGTCCACACTTCTGTGTCATGGAATCCTTGCTTCAGCATCTGCTTCCTGCAATTTAAGAATTTTTTTATTGCCTCTTAATTACTTTGCTATAACAGTGATGCTCCTTGGTAACTGATCATGCATGCTGCAAATTCTGTCAATGCTTGTTTTCGGCTTTTCTGTGAATGGGAACATTGTCTTTGTGCAGTTAACAGAAAAAAATAATAAAATATGGTAGGCATTATTTCTACATGCTGCAGGCAGAGAGTTCGAGAGCAGATTGCAAAGGACAAGGAAGATAGGGCTGTGAAGGTACAATTGCAATTTCTTTTTTATTAAAATGACCCAAAAAAGAGCGATGGTGTGTATGAAAAACTCGCTGTTCTCGACGAATATCTGGTCGATCACTGCTGGACGGTCTGTTATAGCTTATCGTACGTGAGACGATGATGACAATGACGATCCCGTATAGGCACAGTAAACACTATCCACTGGTGAATGGCACGGCCACACGTTTACGACGCAAGCCACCGAAGCTACGTTGCAGACAAGTTGTCTGAAAAACATTTTTAACCCCCTGTCTGGAGACCCCTAAAGACATCGCAACCAAAAGGGGAGAAGCTCTGTCTAGATGATAGATCTATCATCATGCAAACCTTCACGCCAATCGGTGGCATCTGCCGAGATGTCTATCCACGGACACGTACGTAGAAAGTCACAAAGAATTACAGCAGATGATATAAACGACAAAATGCATACTAGTTAAGTTAATAGAATAATATGTTGTTGTTCTGCCATGCTCAGCACTTAATCATACACTCCTTATTGTGCTGGTTATGATTAATGCTGCATATAATCACTACCACAACGATGATAAAATATGTGGACTTATCAGATGGACATAGACAACAACATCTAAGTGAGTCCAATAAACAATATCTCACAACGACAGCTGGTCCCAGTTAGGTTCACCTTCCATTAAGTATGTACATTCTTGATTATGTAGTGTTAGTGTATATTTGTTATTGAATTTTGCACACAGCAATTAGTTTAGTAATCATCACCAGTTTGTGTATTGATGTCGCTTGCTGTAATTAATGTATTGCTGACAGTTTGGTACTGGGACAGCTGCGGCTGGTGCCAGCACTGACACGGCCACCAAGACGTCCACTATGCCGCAGCCGTCTCCCGCCACGACCACAACGCAGCCCAAAGAATACACAGAAACAAACATTCAGGTAGAATGATCTGCAGCCGGTTTTGTTCATTTATCATCTTTCTCAGTTTGTTCACTTTGTTGTGTGTTTGGCTTCAATACATCAATACAGATGTTTTACCTTTGTGTTACTAGCTAGCTAGCCCTGAATAATTTTCAGTTTTTGCACTTGCAGTGTATTTCATTATCACATATTATTTCCAAATTGTGTGAATGATTGATGTAAGGATTGTGAATTGGAAGTCCATCATTTCACAGTGCATTACAGTATTTGTGCCTTGTTATTGCCTAAACTGTTCACATTACTAGAACGGCTGTGTCAACATTTTGACAGCTTTTGAGTCGTAGTATTATGAATTTGACAGTTACGCGAGCATATCATTAAAATTTTACTTAATGTTATTTTTGCATTTCTTGTTACAGCTGTGCTTTCCGTGTATTCTATAATCACATAATATTATTTCAAATTGTGTAAATGATTGATGTAAGGATTGTGAAGTGGAAGATGTTAAGTCAAGATGCATTTGATAAACATCTGAACAGTCTGCATAAATGTAGTAAATTGAGAGTTAATAAAAATGTAACTAGACTGGTAGTGGTGACAATGAGTGTTTGATTTTCGTTAGTGAATTTCGTACAAGCTTGAAGCTACCTGCTCACTCGGGTTCATCATATCCGGTTTTGGTATTTATGGTGCTGCGGTTGTCCTAGACTCCGGGGTAGGCAACACCTGGCAACGCCTCACACTCGTTCTCCATGAATTCCTGTCTAACGGGTTGACACCATCAAGGTTGCATATTGTCATATCATTTCTCACACATGCGGACCATGCGGGTTATCCTGGAATAATGGCCGAGCACTCGTTTGTTTGTAAAGTCAAAAGTACGAGTTGAAATTTCACGATAGAGTGACGATGTCAGCTGATTGGAATTATGTTTTGTCGATGGATGATGTTCAGATACGATTGTTTACGGGAGAGGCAGTGACTCAGAAGTTTAGTGTCCGTGAACCACTTGCCGCTGTGAGATTCTTTGCTCATGGGAAAATTGCTGGAGGCCAGCTTGGCGACGACATCGGTGCGCTAACATTTGCCACGGCATTTCCACCACGCCGCGTTTTCTCCGAGGACGAGATGATGATGCCACTCGGTGATCTTGGTAGTATTGCTTACTTTACTTGTTGTATTTCAATTTTGTTTTTATTCGTTATTCATTTATTCATTGCTTTGCTAAAAATAGTTCGTCAGTCAATGTCAGTATCATTATGAAATTTTGTAGATTAGGATGACACATGTTCAGTTACATAAATGAGATGTATATTTATCCCATATAATTACACTTCATGTTGTATTGTGTTTGTATTTTGAATTAATATTCTTATAATACAATGACATTTTTGTCACTTTCTGCACATTTGACGGAAGTTATTGTTAGACTAGACAGTTTTTTTTGTTTTGTTCTTTGCCAACATGGTGATGTTTGAAGCAGTCAACAGTGATATATATATATCCACTCTTTCTGTGTCTGTATTGTTAGTGAAGTTCACGGGTTAAGGTCACATGTGCATGTGCAAAAGTCAAGTTTTACAACATGTTTGTAATTTTCACTTTTGTAAATTAGATACTGATGTTGTTAAGGGCCGCAGTGGAGTTAGTTATTGTTATACAGTATAATAATAATAATAATAATAATGTCACATTTTCTAAGGCACTGTAACATGGTTACCGATTCAAGGGGCAGTACATACCAATACTGAAGATACGGTGCATGCAGCAATGAAAATGTCAAGTAACAACAGTAAAATCGATGAAAATACAGTAAAAACAGAGAGCTGCAGTGCACGTCTGGCTGCTGTGAAGCGCCACAAACACAAAATGAATAAGACTCATTCTCGTATTGAATGCATAGTTTAGTATTAGGTAATATCAAGTCTTTTTAAATGCGACTAACAGATGCCTGTTGTTGGATTTTCTAATAAAAACCAGTTGTAAGTACATAGTTTAATCTTATGCAGTCTGACATGATTTACATGCAATGTGCTTTTAAAAGACTGCATTTCAGTATGTGGACAATGTTGATTGCAGGTTTGATTCCATCAGCCACGTTAATAGCAACAAAGGCAAAACGAACCGACAGTCAGCTGTGATACAGTCTTCCAAGCGACGTCCCATGTTTGTCAGCAGCCCTCCTTCAGTCAGGAGGCCGCTTACGTGTTACATCCCATTCGTTCGTCTGTCCCATGTCAGTGCCGCTACTTAACATGTTCATGCAGCATTGTGCCAGTGTTCCGTTTAACTGGTGCGTGTGGCCTTCTGTTGCAATGCTGGCCATCTTGCAACTAGAGTATTGCTGTCTCAGCTTGTATGTATTGTCACGGAGAGCCAGTGTTTATCTCGGCCATCACAGGCTGACACCCTCGTTCATCACCTGTTGTGTATATAGACTGTTGTTATTTAACTACGACTGCAACTTCTGCTCAGCAAACTGCTTATCAACAGTCAGTGGTTTGTGTTTTGCTACTTCTGTCAGCTGAGATGCAGTTGAACAATTATGAAAATTCACAATTGTTTTGCCGAATGTGTTAATATTACCATCTCATGCATATACCGCTTGCATTACATTAAAGTACTGTATTTGTAAGCATGTAATATGAACATTGTTTCACTGGTATATTTTCATTTTTAGAAGATAGCAGCCTGAAAACATCTATAAGACCACAGACACATTGTCAGTCGTATGTAAAACGGTCATGTTAAGAGTTATGACAGAATTTGCACAAGCTTAGTTATCATTATGTGTTCAACAGTTACAGGATTCAGCAAACTGCTTATCGACAGTCAGTGGTTTATTTCTGTTTGAAAGAGATGTTTTTGTGCCATGATTCACTTTGGAGGTGGTTGTGACACAGCATCTGTCTGTGAATATTATTAATGAAACTGAGTTTGTGGTTTTAAACGTACTACAGTCAACCAACACATTTTATCAGAACTTTTTTTCCAAAATTTCATGCCGATAGCTGCACCCTGTACAAGAGTACAGTTTTCCTGATGTTGCTAACAAAGTCACACACACACACATGATCAAAAACAGAAGCCTACCCTGCCGGCTACTGTTGGGGAGAGGTAGACGAAGACACTAGTCAGAAACATTAGCATTTCAACAGTCATAGCCTGTCAACTTCTGTGTTCGTTTTATTTCAATCTATTCGCTGCAGAAGGCTCGTTTGATTCTATTCAGTCGACGAGTTTGCTATGTGCACAGGGTTGCTTGGTTGGAGTTTAACGGCACTTTCACGACAAAAAGGCTATATCGTGCCCTGCAGAAATTAAAGTTTAGTTTTATTTCCACAGAATCTCTTGCCTTCTAAACAACAATTACTGGCTCACGTGCTAGGTAATGCAGCTTCAAATACATGTATATCCAATTAATATCATCTTGAAGCATACAGCTGT
>Ga0209149_1000647_pt1 | contig 15232 bp, 7 predicted proteins | sample WorMetTyACAVOLI2_FD_187423 | JGI IMG/M metagenome (GOLD analysis project Ga0209149, IMG submission 187423) | Marine gutless worms symbiont microbial communities from Max Planck institute for Marine Microbiology, Germany - Olavius algarvensis... ... | reverse complement strand
TGTATACTACAGATTGTAATTAACCAAACTAATGCATACAATAAACAGTTAACAGTAATAATAATAATACACTAATAATTAACCTAAATTAACAGTAATGACAACTCACTAAGTATATCCTGTTAGTTTTTTCGTATTATTTAATGTATCGCTACACCCGACTAAATATTAATTTTTTTGGTAATTTAACGGTAAATTACTGGTAATGGTAACATTGGCAAAGTTACCGGTAAATTTGAAACACTACATTTGACCGTACCCTCCCGTCATCATGTATCACGCATGGTGCCCACCTGTTTAAATGTACAAACTATATTTATATTTTATTACATAAGTGTTGCATACAATAGTGTTTATTGTCACAATTTTGAGGGTATAAATAGATGTGCATTTTCCGCTATCCACACATTCCTTGATGTGCACTCTAGTTGACACATGGCGTCTATATGAACTATGGAAGGGTTGATAAGAATTGTGGAGCTTTGTCGCCAGCTCATGGAAAGACAACAGTGTGCTCAACAGCATGTAAATAATAACCATTTATTCGTATGACTATGCTTGTGGTTGAAACATGTCACGTATACAGCTCAGCGCCTTTGGGTGCAAAATAATGTATCTAGATACCTTTGGTTAACATAATTCACACAGTAGTTTCATTCATGTAGAACATCACACGCGTCGCAAGTCCTAACTCCCATGATACACGACATCATAAATTACAAAACAGCGTTCGATATTTACTATACAATGTAGTAACTAACTGTTGTCCTATCTATGCGTTTGTCTCTATGGTAATTTACTCACTGACTAGAGATCGGATAACCTCGTTATCCCGCAGCACGTGTCAAAATAAACAGATTGCATGCAGTCATTGTGGTGATAAACTGCAATTTTTAAGCGCCTCACTTTACTTTAGTAAAAGAGGCGCTTATTGAGATAGGCTGTGTCGTGACGTCGTTGTTGTCACTCGCTTGCACTGTGGCCAAACGGTGCATCCTAGGCCTATAGTTACTATGGAACACTAATAGGAACCCCTACCCCAGGAATTCAATGGTACAAATTTCGACCCCCAGGGGTGACCGCTAACCGGGGAATGGGCCCCCCGTGAGGTGCTTTTTGTCAAATTACTTTGACCTCTTGTTAGAAATTAAATAATTTTAGTATCAGGCCTATGTAGTCATGTAGTATCTGTCCATCTGTCTGTTGGTCTACCACACGTCGGTATGTTCTGTCGAAACTGTTGGCGTAGGATCGTAGTTTTTATCATAAGATATCACAAATTTTCTACCAGTATCTCACTTTATATCAAAAATGATAAAAAAAATAGGCCCATAGTTATCATGGGAATGCAAATGGTAACTCACGAACGATCTACAAATGGTAGTATTTTCAATGACTTTATACAAGTTTATACAAGTTTATACACAGGTGACTAGCAATCCACATTTCAAGGTCATGATATTATTCAAAGTCAAATAACTCGAAAATGCTATGAAATAAAGCTATACTCACAATACCCAACCAATAGGAAGTCATATATATATCTATCAAATGATGCTATTTTCGGTGACCTTAAAATCTTGGTTAGGGGTCGTTCACACTGCATGAAGAACAGGTATCATGGATCTGAGCAAATCCTAAGGTTGACATATTATTGCATAACAGTAGAAGGCTGTAAGTCAACAAAGTCATATGATGATGATGATGATGATAGTTACGTTGTGAATAAATATACATAATTGGCCATTTTGGTTCCAACTCTTGTCAAGCAGATCTCTCCAGCATCAAGCCGAGTCCAGGAAAAAATCCAAGTTCCTCGACACAGAATGTAACTTCAATATCACTTTCACAGTGTGGCCAACAGTGTCTGTGTTGTCACTCTTATCAAGTTTTAACAATGAGAGAACACCCATAATTCAAATAACCTTAATCAAGCCCGGAGCCCTTCAAAGTTTCAAAGTGAGTAGGAACTAGGGATTGCCAATTGCAAATATGGTAATTTTGAATAATTTTTCCCCACCCTCCACCCTGATTAGCATTCAAAAGAAGCACAAAAACCCAATGTTAGAGTTAAATTGTTCCACGAATGTGGGGTTCTCCCATATTTGGCACTTTGCCAAGTTTTGGGACCCCCGTACTTGTTTCTGCAACCATTGAAGTTTGAAGACAGCAACTTCAAATTTGGTGAACAACTTGGGTTTGGGGAGTTAGAGTATCGTACCAAAAAAATCTTTAGGAACAAAACTGGCAGGGTCTGGGTAAGGGAACACCCTAAACTTTTGAAACTCCCCCTTTTATTTCTGTAACTGCTAAAGCTAGCGACTTTAAATTTGTTACGAAACTTGGATTCAGGTAGGAGCTTGTCAATAACAACTACTAAGACAAAAATTAGCGGGAGATTTTGGGATTCTAGTGTATTCTGCAACTGTAGAAGGTCACAACTTTAAATTTGGTACAGCTTGGGTTTGGGAGTAGTATATTAAAAGAAACTTTTACGGTTTAAAACTTAAGGAAAAAATATGTGGGTCTGCGCTGCGGGAGTGCTGCAAACATTTGCGGTAAGGTGAGTGTGCTATTGTATACCAACAGCTAAAATCACAACACATTTCTCTGAATGTTCTGGTGATGGTGATGCAACAGCTACAGAAGCAGTAATAACACGACAAATATAAATGTAAAAAATCTGCCGTTAATGCGCAAGTCAACAGCAAACATTGACACATGGGGATGCAGTTTTGGGTAATGTCACCTTTTTCTGTGTGACTTTTGCTGATTTAGATGTGTCGCCTGTTGTTAACTCGTGTGTAAACTGCTGTTTTTTTCCGTTTATTGTCAGCTAATGGGTATGAAGTGCAGTAATTATATTTTTGGCGTCAGTTTCCTGGACAATATGCATGTCCAGTACTAACTGCCATTAATAGTGGCAGTGTCAGGCAAAGTGATACTGAGTACTGGTGTCATCATATCCATAGTTAATAGGGTAGCAGATCATAGCTATATTTGGGTAGAAGAATTTTGATATGCCATAATTGATACATTCAGTTGGATTAGATTCAGCATCTTTGTAGCAAGCCTAAATTTGATGCTGAATAGTTTTGTGTGTCTGCGTATTATTTGCACCATTAGCAACAATATAGCAGCTCTTTACACCACTTTTAATACAAGTGCACATCGTGACTAGATCAGTACAAAATTTAATTTTCCCGTCAAATCATTTGTACTGTTTATGTGTTCCCGTATGTATGACATATATCTATGAATGAGTAGAATGTGTCTGTAGGTATCGTCCGTCAGCTGATCAGTTTCCAATTATAGTATCACAAGACTGTGGACATCTCGCGACTGCCAACGTCATTCAGTCATATGGCGAGAAGCTGACTCATATTGAGGTTTGTTGGATTTCCAGCTTAAGTGATCATATGGTTTTTGCCACGTGATGCTATGTACATGTATAGTGTGGCCTTTGCCATGGATGGAAAAAGGATTCGATGCTTACAAATTGTCTCGCTGCATATGCCCATCTAGCTATAACCGTTTCTGAGATAGAGCGAGATATTGGTAGAAAATCGTCATTTTTTATACCCCCTTGCATTTGACGCCTTTGTTAGGGGGGTTCCCGTAGAAATATCGCCACCCCGTTTGGTATGGAAAAACTAGAATGGCTTGGCTACCCGATGGTGAAAAAATTTAGAAGATATCTTTATTCGTTTTGGTGCAACTCACGAACGTGACAGATAGACAGACGGACACCACATGCCGGCAATAGCCGCGCTTATGCATAGCATTGCACGGCAAAAAGGGGTAGAGCTACCCCTTGAACATGTAAAAAAAGGGGTAGCTACTCCTTGAACGTGTAATCAATCACTAATAAAACTAAGTGGCTTTTGTAGCATACAATGTTCGACATTCACTCAAACACCTAAGCGATCTAAGGAAATTGATTCACCGCTATCTGTGAAATACGACTAATTGCTGATAGAGAAAGACTACTGACTTCGTAGTTTCTGTTGATGCTGTGCTGTTGTCGTGACCAAACAATGACGTTCTCTGCTACTTTGTTGGTGGCTTAGCTTCTCCACTGTCAGTAGTGCCCTAGGCCTAATATAATGCAGGTGATGAATGAATCTGTGTATCTTAAAAATAGTTTTTCAGGCGGTTGGGCCTCGGCCTTGGCCTCGTTCCACTCGAGGCTGAGGCCACATACACGAGTCTGAGGCCAGGCCTCGAGGCCTAACATCCTTGTGGGCCACTAAAAATTTTTTTGGGGACAATCAATCAATTAATCGATTGATTGTCCCCAGGGTTGTATAAAACTGAAGGTCTGAGAGGTTGCAGCAAATGTAGTACTGTTTTTATCGCGCATCAGCACACTGACACACGATATTGATATAGCAATTCTGTCTGTCCGTCTGTCCGTGACGTTACGGTATCAGATGAAAACGGCTTAACCTATTGTCACCTTTTTTTAGTGTACGGTAGCCCAATCATACTAGTTTTACCAGCATCAAACATCTTTATGAAATTCCGACAGGGTCACTCCCTGCGCGGGCGCTGAATACAGATGGGGAATAAAAATTTCCCAATTTTCTACCAATAAGTCATTATATCTCGCAAACGATACAAGGTATCGCCATAGTTACTATGGAAGGTGAATAGGAACTAGTATGCGATCTATCAAATGGTGCCATTTCCAATGACCTTGAACGAACCCTAACCCCGTTTTCAAGGTCACACCACTCTGATGCTAAATATCTCACAAACGGCTACAGATACGGCCATAGTATAGAAGGGGAATAGGAAACCGCACCCAATCTTTTGAATGGCACCAACTTCAATGACCTTGAGTGACGCTAACCCCAATTTCAAGGTCACGATTTGATTCAATGTCAAATCAAAAATGGTACAAGATAGAGCTATAGTTACAATGGCAGGCCAATAGAAAGTCGCATATGGTCTATCGAACAGCGCCATTTTCTATGACCTTGAATGACCCCTAACCTGATTGTCAAGGTCATGCCATTATTTGACACTGAATATCTCACAAATGGCTACAGATATGGCCACAGTTACAGTTGATGGCGAATAGGAAACCGCATCCAAGCTTTCGAATGGCACCAGCTTCGATGACATTGAGTGACCTCTAATCCCTATTTCAAGGTTACGATATTATTTAACATCCAGTAACTCGTCTAATAGTTTGTCGTGTATGATCTGTCCAATGGTTCCATTTCTAGTGACTTGAGTCACCCTTAACATAGATTTCAAGGTCATGGAGATGCCCTCGACGAATTGTGTGCGCAGCTGATGCGCGATTTCTTTGCGATAGCTAAGTTCTTGTATTAGTCATTTGTGAGTGATGCCACAGTAATAATACTGTTAAAGAATTTGATAAATCAGGATTTTTTTATGTCGGATTTTGTGTTGGTGCATTGCAATGTATTTACTGAGTGGTTTCTGTGAGGAATTGATAGGTTATGTCCTTGAATGTTTGTAGCATCCTGACCGGAGTGTGATACAACTGTCTAAAAAGGATTCAAAGTTCCGTGGATACTACTTGATAGCTCGGCACTATAAGTGGGCTCTGAATCAAGTCTTTTACCACTTCAACTACTCAGTTGCCGTTGTTGTAGAAGGCATGTTGCACACATTCGTTGGTAGTTGCTTAACAGCAAATAAGAAACCATTTCTTAGTGTTAAAATGTTTACTAATTTCTTTAAGATGCACATAGTAACCTAAAGTACCCATTGGCTGGACACTAATGGATGGCGGAAGCTACTTAAAAAGTGGTCGGGGAAAACCACCTCGTTTTCTTTTCCATTGCCATTAAAAATGGTAAGGTGATAAGCAGGAAGAGAAGAGAAGGAAGAGAAAGCGGGGTTGTTTTTCTCGCTCACTTTTAACTGGTCAAAGCGACAACTGCCATAAGCTGTTAAAACTGGGGCAAACATTGTAAGCGAGACTGGAAGCACCGAGACGGATGGAGGTGGTGCATCCACACAGGATAATGTGCAGTTTTAAAGTGTTTTTATATTCACTCTGTGCAGAGGACGGATATTACAGCTAGCATTACGAATGTGACATGTATTGCACACCTGGGCATAGGTAATTGCCGCCTGCTGCCAAATATGTAAAATAGTTATTGGTGAATGGTTGCTGCCTGGTTCCAAGTAAGTAAAATATTTGTTGCTGAATGGTTGCTAGTTGCTTGTTAATTAAACTAATGCACTTTTCCATCGGCCAGTTCTCACTTCACTGTTTATATGCAGAAATTTGTAATATCCAAATTCAGTCGTTTTTGTGCTGTCAACTCTTGGCCTTCCTAGCCCCCTTACTTCCACTTGGCCACATCTGAGATGTGATGTTGGTCTGGAGGAAAGGGAATAAAGGGAATATTGAAAAAAAACTCTGTGTTAACAGTATTGTGTACTATTATGATGGTGCACAAAGGTATGAGCAGTTCTTACAGGTTGCTCGACTGTATTGGGCTTTAATCTTGCTTAGTTTAGCTCTGTTTTCGAGCGCTTCTGTGTCTTTGGTCTTCATGGTGCTATGTATTAAAAAGTTTTTTGCTTACATCTTTCTCTTTACTTTTTAGTGAGCTAAGCCTGGTGAGATTGGCCCTTGACATGGTTAAATAACTATCGTCCTTTAGTGCTATGACACCATTGGTTGGGTCATCTGACCCGTTAAAATCGTCTCCACAAGGAACTATAATGTGTCAAGTGGGATGTTAAACCCTACTATACCATGCCTTGGCCTTTTTTGTGCCCCTCCACACAAAATTTTGTGGGGGCACATGCCCCTTGTGTCCAATGTTTTCAGTGACATGGAGTTGGGGATTTCATCGCCAAAAAATTTGCTTTTATCGGCATTTCAAGGCTGCAAAGTGGCCCAGTAGCTTGCATGTAAAGTAGCTGGCATGTAAAATTCCTGCTGAAGAAGGAGACTGCAGTATCTGTTGAAAGTTCCCCATTAAAGGAAAGCTGAGAGTAATAGTAGCATGGTGCACATGTTGATGTGTAAGACGATATCAGAGGCGTCCCTTCAGAGCACTGTTTGTTCTGCACGTGTGATTTTAATTCTGCATCTGCTAGTCGTGTTATAAAGTCGTGTTGTTTGCAGACGATCTAGATATATCGCCAGACTTCTTTGACTACTTCCTTGCCACATATCCAGTTCTTCATGCTGATGCCTCGTTATGGTGTGTGTCTGCATGGAACGACAACGGAAAAGCAGATTTGGTCTCAGATGAACCAGGTTTGTCTCCATCATTTCCAGCCTCAGTGCAGTTTTCTTGTGGCAAGCAGTTGTGCTTTGCAGCTTTATAAGAATCAGAACAATGTAACAAGGCACATGTTTGTGTAAGAGCTACGTTGTCTACAGAAGAGCAGTAGTACCGTATGCAGTGCTGGTGTATAGCAGTAAAGCAATGGGCTGGTCTCAACACTACGCTTTGCGTGTGCTTTGGATATGGCACAGATAAAAACATTATTTAATGCCGTAAGATGTCTGAAAATACATATCAACTTAATATATCTACAGCCATAAAGAAGAAAATCTGCAATGCAATGCACAGCAGGCATGATATCTGCCCCTGGAATTGGAACATTTAGGCCTTTACTCAATGTAAATTTGACCATTTTTGGGGACGTACAGACCCACATACCCACAGAACCACAACTTACCTGCCCAGTGGTAATAACTGGGAGAGGGTAGTAAGCAGAATCCATGGTTTAAAGCTATGACCACGGTGCCGCAGCTGATTGTCAGAGTTTGTGGACAGTTAGCTCACTGGTGACAGTGAGTGAGTGAGTGAGTAGTTTCTTAACGGCACATCAGCACAAAATGGCTATTTAGCGTATAGTGCCAAGCAGCCATTACTTTCCTACAGATACGTTCCCAGCCAGCCACCAGCGTTGATCCAGCACTGAATGGTAATATTAATGACACGAGCTCGCACGTAACGTGTACAGGGTGAGTCAAAATAAAATATCCCAACGCGAAAATCACAAAATCTATACAATGCAAGAATATTTTTACGCAAAATTTTTCGTATTTATTCAGCATATATTTCTTCACAAGTTTGTTTAGTTTTATTCAGTTAACTGAATATTTGGTGAAGTGGCGCAGCATCAAAGTCAATGTTCGATTTCCACTGTTCAACAGCCCCCAGCTGTCTAACATTTTCCTCTGTTTGTGCTGTTTTTGGCCGACAGTTGTTTGGCTTTCGTTCCATTGCGGACCCACACTCATCAACCTGTTTACAGATTGCTTTCACCGAGCAAAGCTTCCAACCTTTTCCAGAAATTTGGCAACACTTCGGTATCCAAAACCAAGTTTATGCAATGTCTCGATCCAAGCTTTATCTTTATGCAATATTTTACACATAACCACAGTTATAGGCCTAAGTGCGATTATGACTTGAAATATTATGAAATTTATTATAATGCTATGTTGTATGTAAACATAAAAATATTAACATCATAATGACGTCACACCAAAGGTGGCACTCGTGCTCAGTTACTTTAATAATAAAATCAACTTTTTGTTCAGTTGTGAAATCGGTTTTTGAAGGTTGCATTTCCGTCAATTTGACATATGTCAAGTAAATACAGCACAAAGCAATACATTAATGCACAGTTTTGTGCCAAACAAATGAGCAAAATTTGGTTGAGTGACCTTTGTCCTTCAGTGCTATGACACTGAGTGATGCTTCGGTCATTTGACCCATAAAATCGTCTACGAAATGTGTCGAGTGCGATGTTAAACCCTACTATACCATTGGTGCAAAAATAGTCACACATTTCTGAGATATCGCAATTTTTGTGTTGAGATATTTTATTTTGACTCACCCTGTAGTTTATTTTTGATATTAGCAATTGACACATTGAAATCGTCGTGAAGGACAGAGTGTGGGCTACATTGTGAAAGTGATATAGAAGTCATAGTTATGTTCTGTGTTGTAGAGCTTTTATATCGGACAGACTTTTTTCCTGGACTCGGCTGGATGCTGGAGAGATCCGTTTGGCAAGAGTTGGAACCAAAATGGCCGATTACGTATGTTTGTTGACAGTGTGTCCATAATCATCATTATCATATGACTTTTTGTCAGTCATCCTGCAGTTGTGCAATAATATGTCAATGTCACGGTTCTGTCAGGTCACATCTGTCATTCATGCAGTGAGTACTTTAGACATTCCAAGCTTTATTGAAGGCTAATTGTCACGGTGCCATAATGTAGTGTTATGTAAACACTTTAGACTGATAGTAATGAAAGCTTACAAAATGATTGACATCGAAAAAACATTTAGATATATTTTGTGTAAATTTAAGTGAGGTATTTGAAGTTTTAGCAGTATGACTGAACAGTATCAGTAATTTTTTTCTGAGAAATGTCAAAAATATTGAAAATCGCTTACAGGGTTGTTGTATATGGTCACTGTTGAAGTGTTGGTCAGCGTAGGCAAACCAGCATATTCTGAACTGGTCTGCAAGCCTGGATACGGTATATTGAGGGTTGCAGCAGGAAGGGCATCCGGTGTAAACATAGCTTGGGGTGCGTGGCTGTGCTACTCTCAGTGTCATCTATGTGGCTGCTGCAGGCCTGCTAGTGGTCATACAGTGAGAGGCTTGTGTGAGAGCGGGCCTCATCAACTATAAAGGAAATGTGGATTCTTGTCCTCGGGTTCTTCATGTTTCTTTCAGCTGTTTCTCCTGGGTTCTCCTTAGTATTAAACCCTGGAGGGATGGTTGGGAGTGTTTGTGAGTAACTTGTGTGAAGGTGGTATATTGGGTTAATATTTCTGACGGTTCTGGTACCGCCTCACCCGGTTGTCCTGGTACTGCCTCACCCGGGTTGTCCTGGTACCACCTCACTCGGGTTGTCCTGGTACCGCCTCACCCGGGTTGTCCTGGATAAACGACTGTTGAACGGTCGTTATTGTTGTTATCGTTGTTGAAGTGTTGAGTTTGACCGGATGGATTGTTTTTTGCTGCACTCTGTATACTGGTTGTACTCACGTTGTTTGGTGACAGTTTCTGGGATGACTGGATGAGACAGCCAGCACAACGACGTGAACGAGCTTGCATTCGGCCAGAAATTCCACGCACGAGCACGTTTGGAAAAGTCGGTGTGAGCAAGTCAGTAAAATTCTTATTATCCTGCTGTCTTCATAGGTTGATCAAAGTGCTCTCTCAAAAAAACGTGACCATGTTTTCGAAGATAAGTTGAACTAGAACTGTCCGTTTACAAAGATCTTTGGCACACTTATTAATAGGACTATAGGACATCGACAGGCATTTTTAGTTTTTACTTTCCCACCTCACCTATTTAGTGCAGCTACTTTACCTTGGGAAACTGTCAACACCTAAATGTCATGAATTTACCCTTAAATTGCTGATTTTTCCAATGCTACAATACTGGGATATTAACAGCAAAACTGTCACCATATTATTTTACTTACTTGTTATTCAACTTATAGTTTATCATACTACAATAACTTTGCAGATGATAAGGTTGTTTATCAGTGAGTGAGACGGGAGATGCGATTGGCTTCAGACAACAGCTGAGCACGACGTCGTTTGAAGCATTTGAGCTGGAGATTACAGTGAATTATCCTGTGCACACTTGAACAGAGAATGGCAGTTTCAAGCAAAATTTCACGAGCTGATCAATGTTTTTTTTGGCTTGTCCTCTTGACTGAGACAACGTCCACCACAAGCTACATGCCGAATGTGGTCTACCGCTGCCTGGTAGCCAGACAATTTTATCCATCTTGCGGATTCTCGTCAGCAGACTGTCGATGCTTCCAAGTTTCCGACCCCTGTCGGACAATTTACTCAACAGCCTTCGTGCACCCTAGTGCTTTGACAGTTAGATATTTTTAATCAGAATCACATCTACCTGTGCAATTTTCGTGATTTTGTTTAATTTTCACTGATATTTAGGTCTTGAGAGTTTCCCAAGGTAAAGTAGGTGCACAAAATAGGTGACATAGGAAAATTTAAAAAAATCTGTCAGTGGCCTGTACTCTTATAAGTGTGCCAAAAATTGTTGTAAATGGACAATTCTAGTTCAACTTAACATCGAAGACATAGTCACATGTGTCACAGTGTAGATGTCAGTCCAGTTCTGTTGAGTTCATCAAATGAAGGTAGTAACTACATGTGGTAATCATGTCAGACACAGCAAACCTTGATTGGGGTGACGGTGTACAAGTGCTTGCATGGCCAGGCACTGGATTATCTGTCTGAGCTGTGCACACCGGTCGCTCAAGTTGCTGAACGACAGCATCTTCGTTCCACCAGCCGCCATCTACTCGTTGTTCCACGGTTTCAGCTCGATATGTACGGCCGTCGCACCTTCGCTGTCGCTGGACCAACGACATAGAACTTGTTCCAAAACAATTTGCGTGAGCCGCACATGCAAATTGACTGTTTTCGTCGTACACTGAAGACGTTTCTTTTTTATCAGTACTTGGCACATTGAGCGCATTAGAGGCATTTTTTGCGACGATGCGCTATATAAATTGACAGTTACATTACATTACCTGGTAGCACCCTATTGTAGGGTGCTGCTGGCACGATCTAACCTTGAATGGCACTAAATAGCCTTTTTGTGCTGATGTGCCTTTAAGAAACTACTTATGCACTCATGGTGGCACGATCTCAATACCATTGCCGATCTATACAGAAAGTGTTGTAACAACAGCTGTAACCAGAAACAATAAGTCGCCGGTTGTTGTGTTGATGGGGTAACAACCTACAACATGTGACTTCTTAAATTGACACAATTTTGCCAATTAGGAAGAAGTTTTACTATATTTCCCAGAAATCTACTAGCAGTTATTATTGTGGGTAGAAAAATTTACAAAAAAAATCAACCATTTTGAATGCTTTGCTAAAAGAATGATTTGCACTTACGCGTAATTGTTCAGATTTTGACGCACCCAGCATGGCACAGACGGACAACGGAGCTGATGCAGAGCACATCTCTGCCATGGCGTATCCATCCCAACCTCTGCCTGGACATTTGTCATGTTGGTATTGTGTAGAAATGGCCAAATATATCGTAAGAATTTTTAGGATATATCAAGCCATTAAGGGAATATATTAACCAACCTGGTAGCCCCGTACATCTGGTTTTGCACATATATAGATTGTAACAAAATTCTGACCGATCCCCTAAATGGGGACATTGAATGCAGCTGAGTTATGAAAATTAGCGATTTTTTACCAGTTTATTGTTATATCTTGGAAATGATGTAAGATAGTTACAATGGAAGGCTAATTGAAAATTGCATACCGGTACCAGCTTTTGATTGGTACTAGTTCTCATGACCTTGAACGACTATAGTGCACCATTTTACCAAATGTCGCTTTCTCTGGAGCTTGCTGTGTAAAACTGTCAGCTGCAAAAAGATGGTCCTGGGTCTGTAGATTTCAGCATTATGCAGATCTTGCATAAATATGCAGGGATCATCCCTTGAATGGGCGTTAACCTATGCCAGGGTTAACCTATTTAGTCAGCGTTTGCAGACGCCATGACCAAAAAGCTGTAAACTATAATCGCACTAAATGAGGGAAGTTTACACTGTAACCTTACATTGAACCCCGGATTTTGCAACGTTGGGTTTTTTATCTGAGTACAGGTGTTGCCAACAACAGTGTGACTGTTGAAGTTCTTAACGGCTCAGATATGTGATGATCGTCTGTCGTCCGTCTCCGCCCTCCGTCCGTTGCCTGTCCTGTGATCTTAACGGCTCAGATATGTGATGATCGTCTGTCGTCCGTCTCCGCCCTCCGTCCGTTGCCTGTACTGTGATCTTAACGGCTCAGATATGTGATGATCGTCTGTCGTCCGTCTCCGCCCTCCGTCCGTTGCCTGTCCTGTGATTTTAACGGCTCAGATATGTGATGATCGTCTGTCGTCCGTCTCCGCCCTCCGTCCGTTGCCTGTCCTGTGATCATATCTTGAAGACTAAGCAAGATGAACCCATAGTTTCTATGCAACACTTTATAGAAGTTGGCACCACTGATTCTGTTGCAGCATTCAGATCGTCCTCGAGATGCCCCTCCCTGGCTAGATATTCCGGTTTCAAATAAGAAATATGTTCAGTTATTAATAAGGCCTCCTATTCAACTTGTTATCAGATCACAGCGGTTGTCAACAGTGTACGACCGTCAGAACTTGTTGATCATCGTCGTCGTGTGTTGTGTTGATGACGAAGTCAAACAGGTGGCGACCATCTACTTATCACAGTGGCAAAATTCTTACTGATTTTAGCCAGTCATGCCTATCAACGTCTTGTTGTCGTTGGTGCTGATGCTATGGCTGTTGTTTGACAGTTGTTTGCTGTGAATTCTGTGTCAGGGGTCAGTACTTTGAGAAGCATCTCAAGTTCATCCGTCACAATGTGAATCCAGTATCATTCACAAAACTAGATGTTTCATATCTTCTCAAGGTTCGTCATTGTCAGCGAGCGTTGATCAACACAAATTCATGCATTGTGATACTGTGAGACAACAGTAAAAGATGTCCACAAGTGTGAAATAGAGTAAACTGTTAGCAGTTATTGCCTGTGCCAATATTGTAGCTGATGTTATTGGTTGGTCACACAGACATAATGTGGCAAGGTTTTTGCTCAGTGATACAGGGTGGGTCTCAGCCAGTGACATGGTTTTGGAAATCTGCATGATTATGGGAACTTGGGGCCGAAACTATCACGACTTGTACGGTAGTACAAGCTGTTGTATAAGCCAATGGCCAAAGTAATGGGGAAGGGCGATTTTCGACCACCCACAGCGGCAAAACCGCTGGACCGATTTTAATAAAACTTGAAATATAGAACTACACACCGGAGGACACCCGGCATGCAAACTTTGATTTCGGTACGGCGACGTGGGTGGTCTGGGCAAATAGCCAGTTTGCCACTGTTTTTTTCTTTCTTTTTTTGGTTTCTTTGCCAAGGCCACAGATCGCACTGTGCGACCGATCTGGACCAATGAGGGCTCAAACACGTCGTTCCGCTCAAGGAAGTGCCTTTTTGGGGTCTAAACGATGTCCCCTAAAATTTGGGGGTAAAATCCCCCAAAAACTGAAATTTTGGGTCCGTGAATAGGACTTTCAAGCCTGAACGAGAAAAAATTCAAATCCTTATAACTTGAAAACTACCTAGCGGAGCATGACAAAATTTTTACAGGAGGTACGCGCCATGAATGAGGCTTCGTGGGTGGTCCCAAGGCTCACCCAAACAAATCCAAGATGGTGGTGGCGACCATCTTTAATTTCCGAAAAATATCAATAACTCCAGATTGGATAAAGATATCTGCATGAAATTTCATGGGAAGATGCATCACGGCCATGCAGACATAACCAGTTTTGACCACGTGACCAAAAGTCGAAACGGGAAGTTAATTCCCGTGACGTCATCAGATGAAGGTCTGAAGCATATGTGCGTTGATCTCGGTGACTATAATAGCCGCGTCCTGCTACTGCTGCTACTGCTACTACTACTACTACTACTGCTACTGCTACTACGTCATCAAATGAATGTCTGAAGCATATGTGCGTCGATCTCAGCGACTATAACAGATATTTGAACCAAATTTTGTACAGAACACAAATACCACACTATCAACACACTGGAATGGCCAAATTCACATAAACTGAAAATCAAACATGGCGGCCACTGCCTTCTTGAATTTCGGAAAAATGTCAATAACTTTGGACTAGATAAAGATATCTTGCATCAAGTTATATGGGAAGATGCACCACTGCCATGCCAAGATGACCACGTCACCAAAAGTCGAAACCGGAAGTTAATTTGCGTGACGTCATCAAATGAATGTCTGAAACATATGTGCGTCGATCTCGGTGACTATAACAGATATTTGAACTACATTTTGGTACAGAACACAAATACCACACTATCAACACGCCGGACTGGCCAAATTCACGTAAACTGAAAATCCAAGATGGCGGCGGCCGCCATCTTGAATTTCGGAGAAATGTCAATAACTTTGGACGTGATAAAAATATCTTGCATCAAATTATATGGGAAGATACACCACGGCGACGCGGAGATGACCACATGACCAAAAGTCAAAACTGGAAGTTAATTCGCGTGACGTCATCAAATGAAGGTCTGAAGCATATGTGCGTCGATCTCAGTGACTATAACAGATATTTGAACCAAATTTGGTACAGAACACAAATACCACACTACCAAC
>Ga0209149_1000646_pt1 | contig 15237 bp, 7 predicted proteins | sample WorMetTyACAVOLI2_FD_187423 | JGI IMG/M metagenome (GOLD analysis project Ga0209149, IMG submission 187423) | Marine gutless worms symbiont microbial communities from Max Planck institute for Marine Microbiology, Germany - Olavius algarvensis... ... | reverse complement strand
CATACCGAGATGGTTTACCCGTCCACAGACGGTCACCCATCCGAGTACTAACCGGGTCTGACGTAGCGCAACTACGTTGATCGAAGCCAACGTGTTACCACTAAGCCAAACCGCCAATCTATGTGTTATTGACTGGGACTTGCAAAAATCGTACTCTGTATTTCAGGTTTTGCCATTTCCACGCCTATCGACAGAATTTCATCAAATTTTCACTTTTAATACACACAACCCTTATATAAATAATCGTGGAAGTTTTCGTACTGAAATATTAAGCCGTTTGTCTGAGAAATTGCAGTTTCGTCGGGGTACGTTTTAGCCGCACCCCGTACATGCAGAGCACTGTTTAACGTAGGCCTCTAATTGTCGGTGACGGAAGTTTTACCATAGTATATGGGACCTGGGCTTCATAGTAGGCCTAACTATGGTTTTACTATGGTTTTACGCTGTCATGCAATGACAACGCACGGAGTCAGTTTCATATTTCTAATTACGTAGACTCCTAGAACTAACGAAGGCACTTAAATAATTGATTGAAATTATGCGCTTTGTGCTATGGGACGATTATTAAGTGTGGGAGAAAATTTGTGTTTGTTTACCCTATAGGCCTGCTGTATTCAAGTTGTATAGACTGCCACTATTGTTAACTTATAGCTATATGATAGAGTGAATGGTTCGCTGTCTACATGTATTCGATGCTGCTGGTTCACAGTCTGCTTATGTTGTTGCTCATTGACGCGACATCGTGTTTATCAACACGTCCAGTCGATCACGTCGTTGTTGTCAACTGTTCGACGGTGTTCGAATGCAGCTCGAACCAGTCCGTTATCTGGACGTTCCGGCGCACCGGCCAACTCGCCGACAAACGTATCTACGCGGGTGACCAGCCGGGCGATCCGCGGTACTCGCTGAACCGGTCCAGTGACGACTCGTACGGCCTGGTAATCTCCGACGTCCAGCTGTCCGACTCCGGGCTGTATACGTGCATCGACAACGACGGGTTCGGACCGGCAGCGTCTGCGAGGCTGGTCGTTCTTGCCTCGCTGCCGACGTGTGGCGCCAACGTGTCTGTCACTCAGCCGGTCGTCGAGTCGCAGATCATCGAGTTGCGATGTACGCTCATCTACGCCGGAAATCCACCACCTCGCGTACGCTGGACCGCTCCCGCCATTGGCACGGTGAACAGCTCGACGACGTCGACGTCGACGTCGACGACGCAAACTGACGGCGATTTATCCGCCGTGCGACTGGAGTCGTGGATTGTGGTTATAGCAGCCGTTAGAGGTGTCGGCCCATATCGCTACGCCGTCACGATATTCGGCGATGGCGACGATGATGGGACTGAATCGGCTTTGACGCCGATGTACGTCTGGAACTCGTCGTCATTCGTCGTCCTCTACGCCGTACGGAACGTCGTCATCAACGCGTCCGACGACGGACAAGTTGTTCGCGGCGCGACGCTGCACTGCCGCGCCGAGGGGTTCCCGCCGGCACGGTACGACTGGAGGAGTCTTGGGACCGGCCGGACGTCTGCCGGACCAGATCTGCAGGTCGACGCCGAGGGACAGTATACGTACGAGTGCACGGCGACGAACGTAGTGGCGAATGTGACGTACTCCGCACGTGCTGACGTCCGCCTGCGGGTGATTGGACCGACGACCACACACGACTTACTAATGACGTCGTCTGCAGACTCTGTCGTCACTGCTGTCGTCATCGCGACAATGACGACAGCTGTCATAGCTGTGCTTGTCGTCAGCTGTGTCTGTCTTGTCTACCGACTGTTTCGTCGACAACAGCGCAGTAGTACACGGGCCACGGCGTTGTCGTCGTTGACTCGTCCAGCTGCTGTAATTAGCCGTCATCAGGTGTGTGCTTACCCGCCTCAAGCAGAAGCAGCAGCAGCAGCCGTGTTGCGTGACGCGGACAACAACACCAGGAAAGGAGACGTCGTGTCATGTCTGTACGACTCGATAGACGAGCAATACGTCGGCTACGAACAGCTGCCGGGGGTCGACTATCAGAGGTCCAGCAGTCCGCTGCCGCTTCACACAGACCGCGACTTCCGTGCTCTGATGCAGTTAACGTCCGTGACGCCGTTCGACGAAGTCCGCGTAGAACACTGACAGAAAACGATTACCTATATATTTGCGACGAAAGTGGTGGAGAAACTGGTCAATCTGCACGTTGCCTGCGGGGACAGTCCAACATCGGCGTGCGTTACGTTCAGCCTCAGCAGCCGCCGCAGGAATGGCAGGATGATGCACTGTACGTCAATGACGGACTCGCAACTACGCCTGCAGTGTCTTCAGCGCCACCTAGCGACGAAGGAGTTTACATACACACTCTGTAAGACGATTAACAATTCGCTGTCGCCGATGCTTTCACTGTTCAAACGTTGCCTATACCGGAACATTCAATGCAGTACTGACGTTATTGAAAACATGCTGTTATTTACATGCTGTTTGAAAGCTGCTTCTTGTCGAGTAGGCCTATTATTGCTAACCCTTTAATGTACAGTGCCACATCGAATAATATGAAGTTGGTACACTGGCCGTTGATGGCAGGGGGGGGGTTCATTTGGTACAGTGAGGAGGGGACTGGACATGCTGACTTTTTATGGGTGGGCTTTTACATTTGGTACAGCGAGGGGGGACTGGGCGGGGCCGCAGCCCGCCCAGGCCCCTCCTTATTGTACCAAATGTAACAGACCACCCGTCAACGGCCAGTATACCAATTTATGTATAACGGTCCGTTGCTGTGCTGTTTTAATGTGCCCATGAAAGGGTTAAAGAACACTGTTGTCATACACATGCAAAACGTTTCTGCAACGAGTCAACTCTATCTGGTCCAAACAGTGAGATCAATGTATCTAAATTTTCTATGATTATTCTCAATGAAAACGATGCAAATTTTACAAAAATTCTGTCAACTTCTAACTTACATAGAAATGACATCAAGAACCAAAACGTAAAGTGCGATTTCTACAAGTCGCCAGCCAGCAATACACAAGTTACATCTGTGTGTTCCAAAAGTTTACGAAAGATCAAATACCAGTTATCTCATGACATCACTTTAACGTCATAAAGTATCCTATATTTAAAAAGTATTATCTAACAAGCAGTGTGGCCGCCGGGTTCCGCCGACACCGTATGCCTTCCGCCCGTATGTAACCTTGACCTTTGACCGTTTGACCTTGAAACTGGTGTGCGAGTCGCATCTAAGGAGGGGAACCTTCATTCCAAATTTGGGCACGCTAGGCCATTGGGTTCTCGAATTATTCGCTATGTACGTAACGGACGGACAGACAGATAGATAGACAGAAGGACAGAGAGACGGACAGACGGACGGACAAAAGCAACGCTTATTGCCCCCTTCCCTACGGTCGGGGCACAACAACTATAGAGAAGAGAAAGCGCGGTAAGTTAACAATGTTCTGTAAATATTCTCTATCAGGTAAGCCATACACTCACTCACCTGTATTATACATCTCTTCAGACGAACTCCTGGAAGAGCGATTTTGATCAAATGAGCCGTATTACGACGAGGCGACGAGGAGCTGTGACCTTGGCGTCAGTGCAGGGGTAACGGGCAGAAGTTGTTCGATTTCACACACAGCGTGCATACTTGTTGTTAAGAGACGATACAGAGGACGAGGCAGTGTCGATCATTCAGTCCAATCGGATGGTCGTAACGGTCGCAAACATTGCGTCCGTCGAGGCGTTTAATGCGGTGATGTAGAGCGACCGACCGCCTCCTGACTGGCTGACTGAATGGCGGCAAATCGACCAGCGCCAGTCAAAGATCGGTAACTCGGGCGATATGACGCTGTTGTTGTTCGTCGAAACAAACTTATGACCCAATCCCTACCCGCCGTTCCGTCTTCTTGTGTAAATGCGTAGTATACGGTCAACTTCAGCGAGGTTCGTGCACAGGGTTGCGTGATCGACTGAGACGTTGATACGAGTCTGTCGACAATAGCAGCGAACACAAACTTAACAAATGTATCGAATACACACGAAAGCCGCCGCTCGTCAAAGCCCTAACTGCATTAAGAAAACCAAAAAATAAAATAAAATATGGCGAAAAACGATTTTTACTCTGGCGGATGGAATTCTTACACCATGCAATTTGGTATGTGGCTCTGGGATCATGACAGTGAGTTCACCAAGTGGCAGTATGCCTACCCTGCAACGTGACACGTGGCTCTGGGATGACACGTCATTGAATTCGCCAGGTGGCAGCACCCTGCAATGCGGCAAGTAATTCTGGAATCATGACAGTGAATGAGCCCGGTGGCAGGACCCTGCAATGCGATACGTAGCTCAGGGATCATGACATTGAATTCGCCAGGTGGCAGCACCCTGCAGTGTGGCAGGTGGCTCTGGGATGACATGCCATTGAATTCGCCCAAACGTCCGCCATATCGGAATTATACTTCTGGTTTTGATTTCGGCCACATCACCGCAGTCGACATGTCGTTAAATCGTTAAAAAGCTACTTTACAGTAGACATGTCATTCTGCACCAGTCTGCGAAATTTTATTCAAATCGGACCACCCTCGGCAGAAAAAAATGACGTCATGTCGATTTTCAAGATGACAGATCTCCGACATCTTGGATTTTAGAGGTTCAATAATGGGTTCTGTGAAAATCCCATGTGCGACTTCCTATAGGTCGTCAATAGAGACCATGGCTCTAAATTGCTTAGTTTTTGAGAAAATCGCGTTTTTGTATTTCGGCGACAGACAGACAGACAAACAAACAGACGAACAGATGGACAGGCCCGTTGCATGAAGCCACTCTCGCTGTCGCCAGCGGCGGCTTAACAAGTGCGTCAGAGAAAACGCATATCCGCAATACGGGGGGAGGGTGCAGATAAAAGGAGGTGCAAGACCCCGCCCCCTTTTCAAGGGCAACATCTCCGTCCCTAAATGTATGTCTCCATCTACTCAAAACTATTAAAATTAATGCGGGCAGGTGGGATATGAAAAAAAGCTTAACTGTTGCAGAGAGACCGCGCGATGCTTTGTGTAAGTAAGTAAGTAAATAAGTAAGTAAGTAAGTAAGTAAGTAAATGATTTATAAAGCGCCGACGTCTAAAAGAATCAGGGCGCGTTGAGAGTGCATGGTCATTATGGGTTAGGATAGGCTGACTGAAAATAATGTGTTTTTAGATGCCGACGAAATGTAGGGAGTGATGGAGAATTACGGATACTAGCAGGCAATAAATTCCAGATTTTTGGTGCTGAGATTCGAAATGCACGCGAGCCAAATTCAAGGTTGTATGGTGGAACACAGAGTTGAAAAGAAGAGGAAGATCGCAGAGTCCGTGTGGGTTCATAATGTTGTAACAGTTCGGGCAGGTAAGGTGGCTGGCCAGTGTCATTACGATCGTCGTTCATAGACGTACGTATTACATGTAAAAAAATAAACATTTTAAAAGGCCTTTGTAAACGCATTTTTAGTCAAAGATTGCAAAGACGTTTGTAAACTTTGGTAAGAACATTGCTGCGTTAAAATACACAGGCCTGGCCTACAAAGTGTTTAGTCTATTGTGCAAAACATGCAATACCTTCGTCAGTGGCTGGTGCGGCACTCTCTTCGCTAGGTCCACGACCACTGTCACCTGTAGCCGCAGAGCCGTGTTCTGAACTAACTTCACCGCTCGACTGCTGCTTCTCTCCAATCAGTTCACTCGCCTACGTACAGAATCACGCTCTACATACGCTGTCTAGAACGAAACAGTCTGTTAGCTATATATTATAATATATGCTGTCAATTGCTGGAACTGCTACATGTATGATTGTATGTTGATATTTTAGATAAGTTTCCACAAAGCGAACGTGGCTTGAAATAACAGTTTTAGATTTCGTTGCTGCTGGAGAGAAAGTGTCAGACCGTTACAATATTTTTGTCATGTGTTAACTTACCACTGTCATAGCTAAGAGACCAGCGTCGTTTGTTGTTTTGGCGGAAGATGTTGTTAAGCGATAATGTAATATTATTAACCTTGTCGAGGTTGATTATGGATCAGTTTGTGGCTGTTGGAAGTCAGTCTGGAATAACAACGTTCACAATACCGCCGAAGTTGATACGGTCGAAAATTTGGGATTCGTTTTAGTTTTAGTATCAGCTCATTGGGAAGTTGGTTTCCTCCTTTTCGTTTCAGGCCAGGCTTGATACGAAAAGGAGGAAACCAGCTTCCCAACGAGCTGACGGGGTTCCCGGTATCGCCCGGAGATAATTTTGAAAATTTATACTACAATCCGTGCATTTTCCAGCAGTCTGGATGTCAGTAATGTCATAAGTAAGGAGACCGGCCCACTCCCCAGTCTCAACAGTGGTTGTGGTTATGACAGCGGCGCCTGCGATCTGCAGTTGAGAAAATCCACAGACGACCTTTCGTCCAGCACTCGGCAGTGGACTGCGGCACATTCCTCAGACCGGCAGACATGTTGTATTCAAAGCTGGCTTGTTGACGGAACACGCGCGCTCCAGTCCCGCACTGTCCAGTCAGTCTCGTGCCGAGACCAGCTGCTCCGGCTCGCCGACGACCTCGAGCTGACCCCGAGGAGTGGACAGCAACATGGAAGACTGCAGCCAGTGGTTCTTCTCGAAGAAATGATCTCTGCCCTCAGGTCGTTGACGGGCGTTAATTTAACGGTAGACAGACGCCCCAGCACAGCTGCCGCATCAGTTGCCAGTCCCAAGTATATAAGCAACAGCCGCCGACCGTGCGGCCAATAACTATGATATAGCTTGCACAGCGACTGTTTTAATCTGCTTTCTGTTTGAACGATAAATGTCGCTGATTGACGTCGACGGGCTGCAATCACGGCCTTCGAGATACAGGCCGTGGCTGCAATCCGCTGTGTCAGCGCGATCTGCCTATCAGCACAGCTGTTGTCGTAATATCATCTTACTACGAGTTATGTAAATTATGACGATGCCAGTCCTTATGTCAAACGTCGTTATCCGGCCACGGTTACTAGCGAAGGGTGGGTATCGTTCTACAGTGCGTTACGCTGTGGTTCTGTATGTATGTGGGTCTGTCCGTCCAAAAATTAGTCCCACTTACTTCAAGTAAAGAGCAAAATGTTGCAATTCCGAGGCGGGTATGCCTGCTGTGCCTTGCACTGCATATTTTCTCGTGTGTATTTTTGCCGCGCGACGCATGGATAAGCGCGGTCTATGCTGTCGTGCGGTGTCCCTCTGTCTGGTGTCTGTCACGTTCGTGTATTGTGTCGAAACAAGCAAACATATTCTCAAACCTTTTGCACCATCGGGTAGCAGCACCACAACATTCTAGTTTAGGCGCACCAAACTTCACGGCAATATTCCGACGGAGAGTGAGTATAAAAATCGTGATTTTCTACCAAAATCTGACTTATCTCGGAAATGATACAAGATAGGGGCCACAGCTACTATGAGCTACTTGTTTATAGAAACTTGTTGGTCAGAGTCATTCAGTGGTTTGACAACGCTCACACACTTTGTACGGCAGTTTAGCTGGCCAGACAAGTTAGGCCATGTACGCTCACAGTTACCACAAAGAGATTATAAAGCTGTGATATCTTCTTCGTGGTTCCCGCATTTTCCGTTCTTGCGCTTTCCAGCCTCACTGCGGTGAGCACGGCTGGCCGAATACACAAGAACAGACAGATATGCAAATACGTCAAAAGAAAATCTGCTTTTCTTCAGTATTTCTTCGAGTATGCTACTACATTGTGTCTCAAAAACTGTACCCCTTTGTATACTTGCATAACTCTTACAAATTAATGAATTTAGAGGTGCGTTACACGTAATGCGCTATACAAATCCACGTTTACTTTACTTTATTTCACTTTGAATGAAAACTTCAGACACTATAAAAGAGAGAATGCTGACTACGTGATGAATAATGTTAATTGTTAATATTGTGCGTGATACTCGGCTTATCGAGGGATGCACTTTATTGGAAGATGAAGATGAGATGAAGATGAAGATAATGCAAAGTTGGCGTCTGTAAATGTGCCGTTGTAGCAATTGGCTTTACCGTTGAAGATAAACATTTCATTAGACGGTTGTAACTGATTGGGAGAAAAACGTTCAACTGTAAAGAGATCACATTGCTCAGATTGCGTTTTAAACCGCGGTCAATGAGGACGACTAAGATTTCAATAATACAAACCGGTAGCAAATCTCGACGCAACGATGCACATTTGTCAGCAGTCAATCGACTGGTATACAGCTTATCTAAGTAGTCCGGCGTGGCAATCGTCCGACACCCGGAATGACGACGTACGGGACTTGACGGATCATCGGGCTCAGGCTGGCGTAATAACAGGTGCGCGTTGCTGGTTCGCTGTGCGTGGTCGTCGTCGTGATGTCGTCGTCGTTGACTACCAGTCAGACTGTCGACGAGAAGATCCGGCTTTCTTCCGTTTCTGCCGTCAGACTAAACATCACACATATACATAGTACGATGCGCCTTTACCAGTGATGCATGTGAATAGACCCGCAGGCCATTCGCGTTTTTATACCTTCGCCAGTCTATACTGGCCGGAGGCATAATGTTCTCGACCTGTCCGTCCGTCCGTCCGTCCGTTCGTTCGTTTGTCCGTTACCAAAATTGTGAACACGATCTTTTTTAAAACGAGTGAATCGATTCCAACGCATATTGGCACAACTGGTCCCCGGGGCAACGGCAATCAACATTAAACTTTGGAGGTCAAGAGGTCAAAGGTCAAGGTCACAGGAGGCCGAAGTTAGATCTGGAGGCCTGGTGGAGGCATAATTCTCGATCTTCTTGGGTTGAGCAGCTTTTCTAGTTTGACAACAAGATCGTACCGTTATGTGCAGTCATTAGGTGGCATGGGTGGCTAATCATACAAAAGACACCATTTATCCCGGCTGCGGCTGGCTCCTCGCTGTAACAAATGTAACAGCCCACCCATCAACGGCCAGTGCACCTACTTCATATTATTCGACGTGGCGCTATAATTGCCAGTGCCTATTAAAGGGTTAAAATAAAGACCTGTTGAAGACAAGGTGATGACGCTTGCCAGACAACTTCAAACTCGTGCTGAATGTTGAAGCATGACCGCGCGCCGCGGCTGACATCGTCAGGCGGGCGACGGAAGCACAGCGTCGAGGCTTTCTCGTCGCCGAGGCCACTGTTCAGTCTCTGTTTGGCCGTCAGCTCCTCGGCACCGTCGGCTTCCGTCCATCGACGTTCCAGCACCACGCTGCTGCCGACACCGGCGTCCAGCTTCTGGCGGCGCCGGCGGCACTTCGTCAACAGTAGGACCACGACCAGAACGGCGATAAGAAACAATATCGCTATCGTTGAGATAACGGCTGCCGTGAATCGTCCGGCTGCGCGCACCTGTCCGTACTCGGTGCTGCCAGCAGCAGCCGCTGGCGCGACACAAGCCTCGATACTGATCGTCAGCAGAAATGTCTTGTTCGCCGAGAGCGGCGGACGACCACCGTCAGCCACAACAACGGTGACTGGCAACGTTTGACTGACGTCCAGCTGATCGAGATCGTGCTTCGCCGCGATCCAGCCGTCGTCTCCGTTCACGGAAAAATATGACGACGAGGACGACGACGATGTTGCGTCTTCGTGGTCGTCATCGAGCAGCGTGTAGTGCAGTCGGGCGTTGAGCCCCGAGTCCACGTCATTGGCCTCAACGCGCACGAGTCGATCTCCACGTCGTGCTTGACCACACACGTCGACGACGACGCTGATATCGTCATCACTGCTGTTAGCGGCCGTCGTCGACGACGGAACAGCGATGATTGGCTCGTTATCGTTGACGTCCAGTACTCGTACGGTTACGTTGACATCGCCGGTCAACGTCCCCGTTACACCTTCGTTCTTAGCAATAACCGCGAACTGCATCACGTCGGCCTGCAGCATTTCAATATCCTCTCAAAACTACAACGTTTCAGCAGGGCTTTTCCATCATTTTCAATGTATTCTGTACAGTTTTTGTATTGTATGATTATTCAAATTATTGTGTTATCATTTTTCATTTTCGTTATATTAAAATATAAATACATAATATTGTTAATAAATAATAATAGCAAATTGCTGAGCTCGCGTTACAATAACATAATTGATAGCGGTAGATCGGCTATACCATAAGCCTAAATATGACTTGTGTAAAATTTTGTTTCACTAACAGAGTTGTCATTGCGTGGAATTCTGTACCTAGTTATGTTGTGTTAGCTAACACCGTCTAACTGCTACCATTAATATGGTGAATAAAGATTTACATAATGTCTAACCAATATATTATTCGTCATTTTCGTGCAAAACCCAAGGACCCGGGAGCCAAAGGAAAGTGATAGTTAAATTTTGGCGTTGAACCAATTCTGGACATGAATCCAAGATCACTTTTCGACTTTATCTAACATTACGAGACGGGGCATTTACGATATTTTCTAGCATATCATACATCTGTTATACAATAATTTATCTATTTTGTAAGCTGTGGTGCGCAGGTTTGTGCCCTCCTCTCGGACACATTCTAACTGCTTCAGTGTTCCGACGCTCTAATTGACTTGACTTGACTTGCTATCGGTTGGGAAACAGGAAGGGCAAAGGGCGTATAAGATATCGATCTGCGGAGACGCATTTTCGGCTATCCGCAATATTTCGGCGAATATGGATCGGATACGGACACCCGTACGGCGGTAAGTGACATCCACGCACCGATAAGGCGTATGACTAGTAATTATTCTAATTTAACAGTCCTCAAAGGTTCCCCTTTGGGAAACTTTGGCAGACTCTGCCCGATCCGCAGTAACTTAGGCTAAACAGAAATCGAAAGTAAGTTAGCAGTAGTGGTAATTACGTCGCCCCGGTGACAGCCGGCGAGGTGTCGTTTTCGGTCCGTGTTAGTGAGATTACGGAAAAACGGTTTCGGCGATCACTCACGGGTTATGTCTATTGATGATGGACGGAACTGAGAGAAAATTCATGTCACTGCCATAAAGTACCGTGACGGCACCTATGGAAGAACGGACGAGGTTTGTTGTTGCGTGGTACCACAGCTTGTTTGTAGTTTGTTTGTTGACTGATAATATTGATAACAAAAACATTGATAATATTTCAGGAAATTAATTTAAATAATGCATCATCAAACAATTCGGCATACACATCTTTATTAGGCCGCTCTGCATACTGAACAATCTTTTTCTCAGTTTGATTAACAGAATTACAGAGTAAATAATGTCCATGCTTTAGGCCTACTCTGTAGCTGCTGTAGTTTGTTTGTTGAACATGTACAGAGTGGTCCAAAAAAGTAAGCCCGTACTGAATTACTAATAAATCGTATTAAGACGTGCCAACAAAGCTAGTTTTTTCGTTTTCTTTCGTTTTCTTTTTATACATGACGTAATGCGTACCGTCAAGTCGTGAGCTCTTGACAGCATACATTACGTCATGCATAAAATGTGTAATTAACAGAATATTTAACAACAACTTACGGTATAATAATATAGGCTAGTGTATGTTTGGCACTCGAATTTAACGAAAGAAACAGGTTTTAATACGATTTATTGATAATATTCAGCAGGGGCTTACTTTTTCTGCACCATTCTGTACAGAATTATTACAGTGACCTGCTCGCGGTCCAGCTCGGTCGCCGTCACGATGACACCGCTGTACCGGTCGACGTCGAACAACCCCAGCGCGTCGGCCGACAACTCGTAGACGACTCGGTTGAACGGCGGATCGTCTGCGTCGACGGCGACCACGGACCCAACGTGAGACCCGGGCGGCTCGTTCTCTGGTACCTCGAACTCGTAGTGGTCGACGCCGAAGACCGGCGAGTTGTCGTCGACGTCGGCGACGATGAGACGAAGCGACGTCGAACTACTGAGGGCGACTGGACTTCCGGCGTCGGTCACCGTCACGACGTAGTCGACGGCCAGATGAACGTCAGGCGACTCGTGGTCGAACGTCACAAGTGTCCATAGCGTTCCGTTCATCTGCAACACAGCTGTACGTCATTTACCTCCGACAAAGGAGGAGATATATGATTTTGCCCGTTTGTCTGTCTGTCTGTCTGTCTGTTAGCAAGATTACTCGAAAACGCGTGCACGGATTTGGATGAAATGTTGGGTGTCGACTGATGTCGGGACGTGGACGAACTGATTAACTTTTCAGCCCTATCCGGATTATAGTCCGGATGCCAGTACCGGATTGCTTTATCCGATATCGTTTAAGCGCTGCTACGCAGAATTTTACATCGGGAAAATCCGACGTAGCCTATACGTATTGGCCGCTGCAGCGAGGCGTGGTTTTAAAATGGTTTTACGGCGCACCGCTGCAGCGACGCGTGGTTTTAACATGGTTTTATTCACTGAGCCATTGAGCCATCGAAACACCTTTGTCGGAGGTAAATGCGCTCCACCGAGTGCCCTTCTAGTTACCTTTGCCAACTACGTTAGAAGCGATGAGTTGGTTCAACGTCAGCGTCAGAGTTAGCATTCGGAAGTTAGAGCACCTACATTACGCCCAATACGCCGACAACATAGCGCAGGCGTTGTACAATTGGTACAATACACTACGTATACTGTACAGCGCCGAGGTGGCTGAAAACATGGACCACCATAGAGACGCTGCGAGTCTAAAACTAAACAAAAAAATAAGTAAAATTAAAACTTTAAACGTGAAAATTCTGTTTAAAACGTTACGCAATTTGAATTCTCGTGAACTTACGTACCGGTTCGACGACGAGCGCCGGACGTTTGTTGTCCCGAGTCGGACGAATGTCGTAGGTGAGCCGCGAGTTGTGTGAGTCTGGCTGGTCGGCGTCGACGGCGCTCAGTTGGAAGACGGACAGACCGGGAGAACGGTCCTCTGCGACGGTCACTGTGTAGTGGTCGCTCGTGAACATCGGACGACAATCATTGTCGTCGGTCACTTCAATCAGCAGCTCGCGCTCTGACGTCAGCGGCGGACTTCCGACGTCCTGGTTAACACCAACATATACTTTAACCCTTTATGCGCACACTAAAAACTGCACAGCAACGGACCGTTATACAGCAGTACGGTGATTGGCACACTGGCCGTTGATGGACGGGCTGTTTACATTTGGTACAGCGAGGAGGGGCCTGGGTGAGCTGCGGCCCCGCCCATGCCCCTCTCCGCTGTACCAAATGTAACAGCCCACCCATCAACGGCTAGTGTACCAACTTCATACAGTTCGATGTGGCACTGTAATTGCCTCTGCACTTTAATGGTTGGTTAACTGAGGGTTTGTTTCGGTCGTCAGTGTCTGTTCCAATGTTTGTTACCAAGGCAACAGTTCAGGAAAGCCGTTACAGCTATCATTACGAAACTTCCTGCAGAGATCGGCAATGGTATTGGAATCATGCCGTTAAGTTTGCCGGGTGGCAGCACCTGCAATGGGGCGCTGGGCGAGGTTTGCTGTACCTCACCGCTTGCCTGCTTTTGACTTACTTTATTTTATTTTGTGCTACTGTTTGCCGCAACTAGAGAAAGAATGTATTGTATAAGTTGCCTTTATGGTTACGGATATGTTGCAATAACGAACACAGAGAAACTATGTACACACATCGACTGCTTTCATGCATTTGCGAATTTCTTCGACTTATCGTTAGTGCTTCACAAGTTTCCTTTCAATGCTTTTAATGATTCATTTTTCGTGGAGCAGTCTGGACTATAGCTACTCACGCTAATAAGCCTACGGTATCACAGAGACATTATTTTAAAGCCAGAACTGAAAAGCATGTGCAGCTTCCTGGAACAATACCATTAGAGTATTCTTTACGATTAATAATGTTGTTATTATTAAATGCGACCAATTTAGCGTACCGTATAAGCTAAAGCTGCAACGTTACAAGACGTTCTGGCGCTAAAGAGGAAAGCAGTGATAGGACAGTTTTAAACGTCTCGTTCTTAATGACGCCGCCGATACAACAGTTGGACGTAAAGCTGCGTCATGTAAGTTGTGTAACTACTTACCAAACATGAAATGACGACAGTGTACAAATCTTGCTCCTCGCGATCGAAGACTCGACTGGACACTAGCTTGTATTCGGCGATGCCAGTCAACCTGATGAGTTGGAACTCGGCAGCGCCCTGAGTCAGCTCACAGCTGACAAGCGCGTTGGGTCCCGAGTCGCGGTCGTTAACGGACAGGTGCGCAACGAATGACCCTGCAGGTGAGTTCTCAAGGACCGTGAAGCGTTGACAGTCGCCGGGCCGACCGCGCAGCGAGTGGACGCTCAGCGACGGTGGGTGGTCGTTTGCGTCGAGCACTCGTACGACGACCCGGGCGTAGCCGGACAGCGGCGGCCCGTGTGACGGCGAGTCGGACGCCGCCACACCGATCACGTGCTCCGCCGCCTGCTCGCGGTCGAGGGCCGCCGCCAAGACGACGTCGCCAGTATCACGGTCGACGTCGAACGGTGCCTGGCCGGCGCGACCTGCCAGGCGCTGGTACTGCACGCGCCCGTTGTCGCCGAAGTCGGTATCGGCGGCGGATACTCGGACGACCGTCGTGCCGAGCGGAGCGTCCTCCCTCACGTCGACCTCGTAGACCGATCTCACAAACGTCGGCGCCTCGTCGTTTGCATCGAGAACTTCCACGCTGACGGCCATCGTCGCCGAACGCTGCGGCGATCCACCATCGACCCCCGTCAGCGTCAGAGAGTACTTCGACGTTGCTTCTCGATCCAGCTGACCAGCCAGCACTAAGTAGAGTTCTCCGGCTGACGGCGACTGTTCCAGACGGAATGGCATCGGTGCAGTCGTCTCACCCCGCGGCTCCAGCGAGAACCGACGAACGTTATTCGGTGGCGCGTCGTCGTCCACAGCGACCGGAAGCGGAAATCGGGCACCTACCGTCGCAAGTTCGTAGATCGACACAGTGACGGCGTCGACCGGAAACCGTGGAGCGTTATCGTTGATGTCTTCCACGTGGACGCGGACTCGGATGACCCGGAAGTAGTTGACCGGCGTGACGCTCACGTCAAGTTGGACCGTGCAGTCCTCGACGAAGGCGGTCGCAGTCGGCGGACACAGTCTCTCTCGGTCGACGGTCTTCGTCGTCGTCAGCATTCCGCCGATCAACTTGACGGCGAACTGCTGCGATGCCTCGTTGTTCTCGCCTGCATTAGTAAGTAAGAAAATTCGCAGATGTAACAAACGTTCATTTCGTTTTATTCAAAAATATATTAAAAAGTTTTGTTTATTTTCCCGATGTTTCTACTGGAC